>Ga0172381_10000193_pt1 | contig 74469 bp, 70 predicted proteins | sample Leawel6488metaG_FD_119754 | JGI IMG/M metagenome (GOLD analysis project Ga0172381, IMG submission 119754) | Leachate microbial communities from a municipal landfill in Southern Ontario, Canada - Leachate well 64-88 metaG | ecosystem: Engineered > Solid waste > Landfill > Unclassified | place... | reverse complement strand
TAACAATCTTCATCTGTTTTAAACCGCTGATTAAATTTGATTGAGTTCACACCGCTGAAAATTTCTCTTGTTCCCATGGCTCAAAGGTATCAAAAAACGGGATGCCTAAGCGCCTATACCTATTCTATTAATTCTCTGAAGTCCTTATCAGTTTCTCCCGGGAAACCTACGATAAGGGTGGTACGAATAGCAATTTCAGGAATTTTATTCCGGATAGAATCCAGCAATTTCCTTGTTTTTGAAGAAGTTGTTCCCCGTTTCATTGACCGAAGAATCCGGTTGTTGATATGTTGTAAAGGGATATCGATATACTTGCAGATATTGGGGTAGGCATTGATAACCTGGAGAAGTTCATCCGGGAAACCGGTGGGATACGTATAATGTAACCGAATCCATTCAAGGTTGGGGATTTTAGCCAGAGTTTCCATTAGTTCAGGAATCCTCCGTTTCTGGTAACGATCAATACCATAATATGTAGTATCCTGCGAGATGAGGTTGATTTCACGAACACCCTGGTTTACGAGCGTTTTCGCTTCCCAGATAATCTCTTCAAACGGGCGGCTGATATGAGGTCCCCGGATGGCGGGGATGGCGCAGAAGGCACATTGACGATCGCATCCCTCAGCAATTTTAAGATAGGCATAATGAGAAGGCGTAGTCAATTTTCGTTCCCCTAAAAGTTTTGTTCTATATGTTCCTCCAAGGTGGTGGATGATCTTACTGAACTCGTTGACCCCAAAAAAAGCATCGACTTCTGGAATTACCTCTTGTAATTTTGTTTTATACCTTTCAGAAAGGCAACCCATTACATAAAGATTTTCAATTTGATGATTATTTTTGGCAGCGACAAATTGGAGGATGGTATCAATGGATTCCTGCTTGGCATCATTAATAAAACCGCAAGTATTGATGATGGCTGTATCGATTTCGCAGGTGTCAACCGGGTCGAAAACCAATTCAAAGTGATTGGCCTCCAATTGGTACATTAATTTTTCAGAATCCACCAGATTTTTTGCACAACCGAGCGAAACCAAGCCGATTTTATGGGGTTTGGTTTTAGTTTTCAAGAGGAAAGAGTATTAAGTAAAAAGACTATCGACGAATTCAAAGCGGTTAAAAACCTGGAGATCTTCAATACCTTCTCCAACCCCAATATATTTCACCGGAATTTTAAATTGGTCGGAGATTCCGATAACAACGCCGCCCTTGGCTGTTCCATCTAACTTTGTCAGGGCAAGAGCATTGACTTCGGTAGCGGCAGTAAATTGCTTGGCTTGTTCAAAAGCATTCTGGCCTGTTGAGGCATCAAGGATAAGGAGTACCTCATGAGGTGCTTCCGGTATTAGCTTCTGGATTACTTTTCGGATTTTGGAAAGTTCGTTCATCAGGTTTATTTTATTATGAAGCCGGCCTGCGGTATCGATAATTACCACATCGATATTTTTTGCCATGGCTGATTTTACGGTATCGTAAGCAACTGAGGCAGGATCGGCTCCCATACCTTGGTCGATTATCGGGACACCGACACGTTGAGCCCAGATGGTAAGTTGTTCTACGGCAGCGGCACGGAAAGTATCTGCAGCGCCCAATAAAACAGATTTACCGGATTTTTTAAACTGATATGCCAATTTTCCAATGGTGGTAGTTTTTCCAACTCCGTTCACTCCTACCACCATGATTACATAAGGAGGTTGAGATGCGGGGAGTGAAAATCCATCAGCATCATGAATGTTGTTTTCCTGTAATAATGCGGCAATCTCTTCTTTCAGGAGATTATTTAATTCAGAAGTTCCAAGGTATTTATCTGAAGCAGCCCGCTTCTGAATACGGTCGATGATCCTGAGGGTCGTTTCTACTCCCACATCGGAGGTGACGAGAATTTCTTCCAGATTATCGAGAACTTCATCGTCGATGGTGGATTTTCCGACAATGGCTTTAGAAATACGTGAAAAGATATTGGATTTGGTCTTTTGAAGACCCTGATCCAACCTTTCTTTTCTATCTCTGGAAAAAATATTGAAAAGGCCCATAAGCAACTTCTGATATATAAAAAAAAGCTTTCTTCCTTGGAAAAAAGCTTTTCATAAAGTATCAATGATAAACTAGTTTTCCTTGGTTGATAGGAAATCTTTAATCATGTCGTTGGGTACGATAGTTTCTTTAAAAACAAAAGCGCTTGATTTCTTAGATTTTACCATCCGGATTACTTTTGTGAAATCTTTACCGGAGGTAGCTTTAAATGAAGCAACTACTTTCTTTGCCATATCTTAAATTATTTAATTTCTTTGTGAACAGTCACTTTTTTAAGGTAGGAGTTGTACTTTTTTAGTTCAATCCTTTCAGGGGTATTTTTCTTGTTTTTCGTAGTAATATACCTCGAAATACCAGGAATACCACTTGTTTTTTGTTCGGTACATTCCAGGATTACCTGTATCCGCTGGTCTTTGCTCTTTTTTGCCATCTTATTACTTTGTTTTTCGGGACTGCAAAATTAAACTAATTCGCCTAAAAAACAAAAATATTTTCCTACTTTTATTTCCGAATTGGTTTTGTTATAGTTTGTTCATTTTCAGATGATGTCAATTTGGAACTCCTATCTTCAAGGATTTAAAGGCCATTTGCAGTTGGAAAAGTCGCTCTCGGAAAATTCGGTTGAGGCTTATTTGCATGATGTTGTGAAATTAACACAATATCTTGAAACTATCGGATTTTCGGAAGGTCCAACAAAGATTGAACTATCACATTTGCAGGGATTTTTAAGATGGATTACGGAGTTGGGTATGACCTCACGCAGTCAGGCAAGGATAATTTCAGGGTTGAAAGCATTTTACAGGTACTTGCTACTTGAAGATGTAGTACGGAAAGATCCCACAGAATTGTTGGATTCACCTAAGCCAGGAAGGAAATTGCCGGTTATTCTGAGTGTGGATGAGATCAATCAACTGATCGACCGAATTGATCTCAGCACCCCGGAAGGCAAACGCAATAAAGCGATGCTGGAAACTCTTTACGGATGTGGACTTCGTGTTTCCGAACTGATCAATTTGAAAATATCCAACCTGTCGTTCCATTCAGGTTTTATTAAAGTGACCGGAAAGGGCGACAAAGAGCGACTGGTTCCTATAGGAAGTGTCGCACAAAAGGAAATTACCTATTATCTTTCTACCATTCGAAGTCATGTTGAAGTACAAAAAGGCCAGGAAGATGTTTTATTTCTTAACAGGTTAGGACATGGACTAACGCGGGTGATGGTATTTACCATCATCAAAAAACTTGCTGTTGTTGCTGGATTGAAAAAGAGGATAAGTCCGCATACTTTTCGCCACTCCTTTGCCACTCATTTGGTTGAGGGAGGCGCTGATTTACGGGCAGTTCAGGAGATGCTTGGGCATGAATCTATCACCACAACCGAGATATATACCCATCTGGATAGAGAATACCTCAGGAGTGCAATTATACAGTTCCATCCGAGAAATCGTTAGGTGGCGTTGAAGAGCAATACGATTTATTTGAACGGAGAGTTGGGCTCTTTGGCCATGTGGTTGTACACAATTTTATCCATCATTTTAGGGAAAAATTTATTCAGAAGGACGGTCAATTTTCCCTCGGTTGTAAGGATAATCCGATCTTTTCTTCGTTTTACACCCGAAATGATATGTTTTGCAACGGTTCCGGCAGGCATGAGTTTACTTTCGTCCAATGGAGTTTCTCCTTGTGTTGTTCCATCTTTCGATAATGCTACATTTCGGATATTGGAGGATGTGAATCCCGGACAGGCAATGAGGACATGCAACCCTTTTTTGATATTTTCGATCCGGATGACTTCAAGAAATCCCTGCATGGCGAACTTTGAGGCAGAATAACCTGTCCGGCCCGGTAACCCCTTATAGCCGGCAATGGATGAAACTCCAACAAGTGATCCCTTTGATTGAAGCAGATAAGGCAAAGCGTACTTTGTACAATAAACCGTTCCCCAAAAATTGGTATCCATCAAGCGACGGATTACCTGAAGATCCAATTCGATAAACAACGCACGCATTGAAATTCCCGCATTGTTGAACAGAATATCAAGATGACCGAACCGCTCAATGGTTTTTTCAATCAAAACTTTGCAATCTTCTTCCCGGGTGACATCTGTTGGAATGTATAAAATATTTTCAGAAAATGGCAGAAGTTCCTGATGCTTAATCGGTGAACGTGAAGCCAATGCCAAACGAGCTCCCTGTCTTGCACATTCCAACGCCAGCGCTTTTCCGATTCCGGAGGAAGCACCTGTGATGATGATGACTTTATCTTTCATACAAATAATAACCTATTAGTGAAATGGCGAAATTATAAAATTTGGGTTAAAAACCTTTAGTATCTTCGTGCAATAAAATAACTATGACTAACCGGGAATTATTTTACAGATATCTTGGATTGCCCTCCTTCACTCCTGTCGGCCTGGAAATAGTAAAAGCCGAAGGCCTTTATCTTTTTGACCGGGAAGGGAAAAAATATTTTGATATGGTCTCGGGGATCACGGTGTCCAACATTGGCAATCGTCATCCCAAGGTACTCGAAGCCATCCGTGAGCAAATCGACCAATATCTGCACCTGAATGTATACGGTGAGTATATTCAAACTCCGCAGGTAAAACTAGCTCAGAAATTAGCCAGCTTGCTTCCGGAAAAGCTCAATTCTACCTATTTTGTTAATTCCGGAAGTGAGGCCATTGAAGGGGCGCTGAAACTTGCCAAACGATATACCGGACGTACGGAGATCGTCTCTTTTGTTAATGCCTATCATGGAAGTACACATGGTGCTTTGAGCATTCTGGGTAATGAAACCTTGAAAAACGCATTTCGTCCGCTCCTCCCCGATGTCAGTATAATTAAGTATAATAACACTCGTCATCTTGAGAAAATATCATCTCGTACAGCATGTGTCGTAATTGAACTTGTACAGGCCGAGGCTGGGATCATTCCTATTGAGAAAAATTATCTATACCAATTAAAAAACAAATGTGCTCAAAATGGCACTCTGATCATTGTGGATGATGTTCAGATGGGCATGGGAAGGACGAGCAAACTATTTAGTTTTGAACATTATGATTTTGTCCCTGACATTTTAGTTCTTGCCAAAGCACTTGGAGCAGGGATGCCTTTGGGTGCATTCATTGCTTCAAAAGAGATCATGGATACTCTGGCATTCAATCCGGAATTAGGTCATATTACTACGTTTGGTGGGCATCCGGTGAGTTGTGCAGCGGCTTTGGCCGGCCTGGATGTGTTACTTTCCGACAACCTTATTCCTGCTGCTGAAGAAAAAGGCCGAAAGATCCAGGAAACACTTACCGGTCATCGCGCTCTTGGAGAGATTCGTCGTGCCGGCTTGGCATTCGGTATTGATCTAGCAGATCCTGCGAAACGTGAACTTTTCATGAAAGCATGTCTTCAAGAGGGAATAGTCATCGACTGGTATATGTTCAAACCAGCTACTTTTAGGATTGCTCCTCCCCTTACGATCACTCCGGATGAAATAGATCAGGCTTGCCGCAGAATTATATATGCTTTAGATTCACTGTGAAGCCGAGTTGCTTCGCTCAAGACAGATCGCGACATGAAGGATGAGGATGTTCGAAAAATGCAAAACCTTAATATCTACAATCAATAATTGCAATGACTGTTTATCTTTTACCTGAAGAACCCGTGTTTCCACCGGTGGATGAAGCAGAACCAGATGGATTGGTTGCTATTGGCGGAGATTTGTCGGCTGAAAGATTGCTTCAGGCTTATTCCCATGGTATTTTTCCCTGGTTTAAGGAAGAGGAGGATGTTTATTGGTATTCGCCGGATCCACGGCTCGTGCTATTTCCGGAGAATTTTAAATGTTCCCGATCGCTGGAACGAACTATCAAGTCTGGTCAATTCAAAGTAAAGTTTGATACGGTTTTTGAACAGGTCATCCGGAAATGCGCACAGGTTGAACGTCCTGAACAGGAAGGAACCTGGATTAGCGATGAATTTATCGAAGGATACCTGGCCATCCATCATCATGGTATTGCTCATTCCGTTGAAACCTTCTATCAGGATAAACTCGTTGGGGGACTTTATGGAGTATCCTTAGGCGCTGCTTTTTTCGGTGAAAGTATGTTTTTCACCATAAGTAATGCATCCAAAGTGGCTTTTTATTACCTGATTAAATTTTGCCGACAAAATAAATTCCAGTTCGTTGATTGTCAGGTTGAAACAAACCACCTTATGAACTTAGGAGCCAAATTAACACCCCGCAAGGAGTACCTTAATCTACTTGAACTGGCTTTGGCCTACCCAACAAAAAAGGGAACCTGGATTAATTAATACCTAATTTTTTTCGGATATCAGCTGGAATAGAATTTTTGTTAACCATCAAGTCCATGGTTTTCAGCTTTATATATGGTTCGGAAACATAAATGTATCCGTTGTAAGGGCTATTTTCAGTTCCCCAGGAATTTTTAACAATATAGTATTTATTGCCATTCTGATCTTTTGCAATTCCGGTAAGATGAAGACCATGATCGTCGGTAGTTTGATAGTTATCGAATTCGGTTTGCCTCATCTCTTGGGTAATGTTCTTTTCGGGGACCGGTTTGTCGAAAGTAAACAACAACTTCTCCTTCTCGGTGTCGCTCATCTTTGTCCAACGGTCTTTATCGGTACCGGAAATTTCAGGAGCATTTTTATCGGGAACAATGGCCACCCCTTTTTTCCATGCGAATCCTTTTTCACTGACATCAGCTCCCCAGGCTACTGTATAACCATTCATAATAGAATTGTCGATAATCCGGATCAAATCTTCCAGGGGAACATTATAAACCTCTCCCATTTCCCAGTTATCCGGAATTTCGATGACAAATTTCGAATAGAACGGATGATGGTTATAAGATGTAATTTCCACATAATCATCGAGGTTCAGTCCGAGCATATCGCCAAAAGATTTTGGGGTATATTCTTTTCCCTTATAATTGAATTTCTCAGGAATTTGACCAAGGTAAGCATCCACCAAACCATTAAATCCTTTCAACCATACAGGGGTTAGTTTTTTATTTGGATTTTTTATCACGGCATCAACATCTGCAATCAATACGGCATCCATTTCTCCATGAACCGGGTTCACCTCACCGATCACATTACCGGAATAAGCCGATTCGGGAGTCATTCCATACTTTTTCATCATGCTGATTACATCATGCGCCGCGCCGCCGGGACCAAAATTGTGTTTTCCATTGAAACGGACATACATGATGGCTTTTTCAGGATAGGCCTTGTGTACGGGAAACATATCGGAAAGATCAAAGGTGTCTTTCCCCATGCGAAGAAGCTCTGATTCCAAAAACGAAATGGTTGAATAGCTCCAACAGGTGCTTGAGCGAAACTGATTTTTGATGGAGGTTGCCGGAAGTTGTTTAACTACTGTAAAAATATACCCGGAGTCTGATTTTTTTTCTTTGTTCTGGGCAAAAACAACGCTACCAGCCAGAAACAGAAAGGTTAACAGAAGAGAGAATGATTTTTTCATGAAAAGTATAGGATTTAGTGAAAAGTTAAAAGTGAAATATTTTAATGACAAAATTAGGAATAGAGTTTGAATGGGGCAAAAAAATTCTTTGACTTAGGAAAATTAAACGATGAATGGTCATTTTTGTTCGAAAGGATGATCTTTTTTGAAATCAGGCTGGTAAAGATCACTGCTTTCAAATTCCTGTATCCAGCCATTGTCTATACCCAATTTTTCCATCTCCTTCACAACTTTTTCGAATTCGGTTTTATCCAGCCTGGATCCAAGGAAAGGATGATGGCAGACTTTTGGGGTCGGGAAATATTGCGACATGAGTGAGACATGAATTTTCGGCGATAATTCAGTTGCCAGGAACCGGATAACATTCAAGCTGTTTTCAGTGTATCCTGGTAATACCAGATGACGCACAATGATCCCAGAAATAGCTTTATCTTCATCATCAAGGATCAGGGATGATCCCTTTTGCCGGAACATCTCTTTCAGCGCTTTGGCAGCCACTTCAGGATAATTTGGAACCCGCGAATATTCAGCAGAAAGATTCGATTCAAGGTACTTCAAATCAGGAAGGTAAACATCGATAATCCCTTCAAGACTTTTCAGCGTTTCCACTTTATCATAACCATTGGTATTATATACCCAAACCGGATGATATCCCTGGTTATTGATCTCCTTGATGATGGCTTTCATTTGTGGAATACAATGGGACGGAGATACAAACCCGACATGGGTGATCTCCTGGTTGAGTAAACTTGTAATCCGGGAAACCACATCGGGAAGTGTCATTTTTGTGTGGCTTCGGTCGATGGTGTTGTCGCTGATCTGATAATTCTGGCAATAGATACATTGAAGATTGCAGTTGGTAAAAAAAACATTGCATATACCCTTGGGACCGCTTATGGGTGGTTCTTCTCCGGTATGAATGCAGATGGAAGCAATGTTGAACGAGTCGTCAGTTTTACAAAACCCTTTTCTTTCATTATGCCTGTTTACATGACAATTATGTGGGCAATAGGTACAATTATCGAGATGTTCCACAGGATGTTTTTTTAGCTAATTTTGAACGGCTAAATTACTGAATAATGATGATCGATGTTAAGAAATATACCCACCTTATCTGGGATTGGAATGGCACTTTACTTGATGATGTTTGGCTTTGTGTTGATGTGATGAATGGCATGTTAAAAGAATATGGTTTGCCTTTGCGGACCATTGAGGAATATCAACAGGTATTCGATTTTCCGGTAAAGGATTATTATGAAAAACTGGGATATGATTTTAATCAGGTTCCATTCGATGTAGTGGGAATGGACTATATCCGGCGATATAATCTAAGATACAAGGAATTCAGTTTGTTTCCGGAGGTCCCAGCCGTGTTATCCTTTTTTAAGTCCAAAGGATATACTCAATATATTTTATCTGCCAGGGAACACAATGAATTGATCTCTGAGACAAAGTCGCTGGGCGTTTTCGGGTATTTTGAAGATATCTGCGGACTGGATGATCATTACGCACATGGGAAATCGGAGACTGGTTTACTTCTTATCTCAAAGATCAAAGCGCCGAAAGAGAACATTCTCTTTATTGGTGATACCCGGCATGATGCTGAAGTTGCAGGTGAACTGGGCATCGACTGTGTTCTCGTTACCAACGGGCATCACAGCAAAGCACGATTAAACAAACTTGGGGTACCCATGGTTCCCACGTTAGATGACTTAATCAAATGAAAGTATGCCACCCTTTTCTGGTCATCCACGCCATCGGGAACCGACAAAGCATTGGTACAATTACTAATCCGTTTCGATCTGGAATGCATTAAAGATTTTGTCAACCCCTACCTGGGTAGTGCCATGGTAAGTAGCTTCAAGTATTTCCGTATCAGTCCAGCCAAGGTTCCGGAGCTTATCTACATCTTTCTGTTTAATTGAATTGGAGTCTTTCACCACACGAAGAACAAAAAGCAGCATGGCCAATTCTTTTTCTTCCAATGGTGCTTTTGATGGATCTTGTTTAATCTGTTCAATTATATCGGGTAAAACGCCATATTGGAATAAAATTCCGGCGTTCATTCCTACACAGTATTTACATTTTTCATTCTCGGAAACCAGCATCCGGATAAAAGCTAGCAATTTTCCACCAAGGGTCTTATGTCGCATATAATAACCCAGATTGTTAAATTGTGTGTCGAGTACATGAGCGCTGGGGCTGAAAACCTTAAATGCATTCGGAATGAAACCCATGTTTTTGATCATGGTTTCATAAATTTCTGCAACTCGGCCTGTTGCCTGATCTTTTTCGATTAAATTTAGAAGTGCCATCGTTACTTTTTTTAGGTGAAATTCAGTCAGCTAAAATATAAAAATTAAGCCACCTCTATGCATGACTCCATATAGTTTTCTTAAATTTACCCACGATTGAACCATATCAATTTTCTCCATGAAGAGAATATTTCTTTTGCTCCTGTTTCCACTGTTAATTCAAATTTCTCTTGCCCAACAGTTCAAGCCCATCGAAGATTATTTGCGGATCAACGCAAAGGCCAACGATCCGCTTTATACCACTTATGCAGCGGCTATGGCCCGATCGCAACTATATTGCGACAAGGCATACAAAATGGATTACTACTCTGATTGCAAACCGGTAAGCTATTCGTCCGACCAAGCCGGGACGATGTTCTGTGTTTGGAAAGTGGACGGGGTTGTAATTCCGAATATCGGAGAATACCTGGTGAAACCGGTGGTAAAATTTTCGTTTCCCGATATGGCCATTCTGGAATATGAACCTTTTAACGGGATAAAAGTAAGAGAGACTTTCTTTGTATATAGTTCTTCCATTGCATTGGTAAACATGGAGATCAGAAATACCAGTACGACGATTCATGAGGTAGCTGTTTATCCTGTACTCGAAACCAGTAATGATTCATTGAAAATGGTGAAATATGATGAACCGAACGATGGATATATCACTTACCGCTATGAAAATCCGTATCGTCTGATCAGCAGTCTGAAAACAGAATATGGTTATCCGACCCGGATGAGTGATTTTTTTACAGCCAATGTGAAAACTGCATCCCATGGTGGTTATCATGGGACCATGGAGGATTTTTACAACCATATCAAAACCGATTTCTATTCCGATAAACGGGGTGATTCGTTAAATATGGAATCATCTGGATATGTTGATTTTATTGCTTTGAATTTAAAGAAACGGTTGAAACCTGGAGAGCGGGTCAATTTCAGATACCTTCGCGGAGTTCAGAATCAGGAAGAAGAGCCCGGGAAGTTGATGAATGTCGTGGATTCTGTCCGGAATTTCATGCTAAAAACCTATTACGATGATGATCTCATCCTTTATTCAAAAATTCCACGGATCAATTTTAAGAAACCATCGGAAAAGATTGCCTACCTAAGCGCCTTTAACCTGGCTCGGGGATGTATGTATCCACCTACCGGAAAAACAAAGTACAATTTTTATGTTTTTTCGCGGAATCCTTTATGGGGATGGGGACACGGACATCAGGTAATGCACGAGTCGCTTAGCATGATGGCCTACGCATATATGGACCCTGCTTCGGCCCAGGGTTCCCAACGGGTATATATGGAGCAACAACGCGACGACGGATTGATTGCCTATCGACATGGTCCCAGGGGGATACAAGATTATCCTCATAAGAATATGTCAACCACATCGGCTCCATTTTTCAGTTGGATCAATCTGGAAATCTATGAAGTGAGTAAGGATAAACAATTTCTGAAGGATGCTTATTCTTCCGGCGTAAAATATGTGGAGTGGCTGATTCAAAACAGGGATACCGATCACGACGGCACCTTTGAATGGGGGCCGAATGGGATCATAGAAAATGTTAGAGATTGGTATAATGCGGTATTCCAGGTTTCGGCTGAACGCTATCTGGATGTTGATAAGGAAGACATTTCCGATGAGCTGGAGTGTTTGGATCTGACCTTGATGGTGATCAGGGAAGAACGAAGCCTTGCCAGAATGGCCTTGATTCTTGGAAAGGAAACGGAATCGTGCAAATGGAAGGAACTGGCTGAAATGACTGCCAGATTGGTCAATGAGCGGATGTGGGATGAAACCACAGGATTTTATTATTCTGTCAACAAAAAAGACCATACCTTTCAGTTCATGACCCGTGATTTGAAACGGCAGGAGATTATCTGTTTTTTGGCATTATGGGCAGAAGTAGCACCTAGGTACCGGGCTGAACGACTGATTCGATCACTTACCGATACTACTAAATTCTGGCGCAGGTACGGGGTACCTACCCTTTCGGCTCAGGATCCATGGTATAATCCCAATGTGGATTATTGTTGTAAATGGAATGGCCCGGTATGGTTGCTTTGGGATTATATGGTATATGACGGACTTCGTAAGTATGGTTATGAGGATATTGCTCATCAACTGGCTGGAAAAATGATGGATGCGGTGACCATTCAATTATCCAAAAATCATAATTACTGGGAATCTTACAGTCCCGACAATGAGAATTTAAATTGTCCCTCAAATTATATTTGGGATGCAATCATTTCAAAATTGCTGATTGAAGAAAATAAGAAATAGTACATTTGCCAGATGAATGTTACCATTATGAAAAGATTTTCAGGCTATACTTTGTTGTCAATGTTTTTTATGATCTTTTTGATTTCCTGCAATACGGGAAATCGTATGGACATTCAACGATTGCTTAGTCCTGCTGCCCTGCCCTATCTGAAAAACTGTAAGATGATCCAGATTTCAAGTTATGATCAGACTGGGGGGAATAAGGATTATATCATCATTCCAGCGGGAAAAAACGCCACGATTTTTAATGTAGAAGGTCCCGGAATGATTACCAGGTTCTGGATGTCGATCGATTCGAAAGATCCGTTTTTCTTACGCAGGATTGTAGTTCGTATTTTTTGGGATGATGAAGCCCGTCCTTCAGTTGAAGTTCCGCTGGGTGATTTTTTTGGTTCTGGATTTAAATACCAGAATCATATTTCTCAGTTCATGGGAATGTCAAATGGAGGGTATTTTTGCTATTTACCAATGCCCTTTGAAAAAAATGCCAGAATAGAAATTGTGAACCAAACCCGATTAATAGTAAATAACTTGTTTTTTCAGGTAGATTACCAGAAGTTTGAAGGAGCTCTTGATCCGGAAGTTGGTTATTTGCATGCTCAATGGAATCGGAGTATCCGGACCGATTATGATACCAATTACATGCTACTGAAGGCAGTTGGGAAAGGACATATTGTTGGAGTAAACCTGAATATTCAGTCTTATGATGGGAGTATGAGGTTTTTAGAAGGGGATGAAATGGTATATGTGGATGGTGAAAAAAGACCTTCTATTCACGGTACTGGGACCGATGATTTTTTCTCTGGTGGGTTAAATTTCAGAAATGGTCAATATTCAGGTCCGTTAAATGGTCTGACAGAAAAGAACGATTCTTTGGGCCGGATTTCCGCTTATCGTTTCTTTGTTTTAGACCCGATTCCCTTCCGAAAAAACATTAAGTTTACCATTGAACATGGTCATAATAACAGTGAGATTGCAGATTATAGTTCTACTGTATTCTGGTATCAGTTGGAACCACACCAGCCATTTCCTCCTTTCCCTCCGGCCGGACAGCGTATCCCCCTGAGGGTCGTCAAGCCTGCCCGGATGATCGAAGCAGAAAAGCTGAAATTTAACCTGGAAGGACTGAAATCAAGAATAATGGATATGTCGGAATATGGACCTGATTGGGGAGGAAACAAACAGCTACTTATTGAATCTTACAACAAATCTTCTTTTACTCTGTCTGTCAATGGAATAAAAGAAGGATTCAAACAAGTAATTATTTATTATACAAAAGGGCCGGAATATGGGAATGCCGATGTTTTTATCGGGAATCAAAAAGCAGGTGAAATTAATGGTTACAGCCCATTTATTCTCCCAAATGGCAAGGTCATCATCTCTGATTCTTCCAATCTTTCAGGAGTAAAGTCGTCGGTTGATATACGGTTTGTTATTAATGGGAAGGATACAAATTCCAACGGGTTTCATGTAGGGTTAGATGGTCTTAAATTTCAGTAATTCAGTAATATGAAAAACATCGGTATCGCTTTTCTTTTTCTTTGTGTTTTAAAAATGTCAGGCATTACCCTGACTTCATTAGGCGCACAGGGATTGATAAAACAAGGGAAGTCGGTTCCTCAGGAGTTTTGTATCAGTGCAGCAGAACAAAAATTATACGAGCTTGTGAATCTTTACCGGAAAAAGCAAAACCTTGCTCCTCTTCCTCTTTCGAAATCGTTATGTTATGTAGCTTCCCTTCACATGAAAGATCTTTTTTTTCATCATCCCGACCAGGGGGAGTGTAATTCTCATTCATGGTCCGATAAGGGTTCTTGGAAACCTTTTTGTTATCCCGGGGATGAAAGTAAAAAGAGTTCGGTATGGGATAAACCAAGAGAATTGACTACTTATCCGGGAAAAGGTTATGAGATTGTATATTGGGAGAACAACCCGGTTGAAATAGACACGGTGCTGAAGGTATGGAAAACGGAACCCTATTTTAATAGCTTTTTAACCAATAGTGGAAAATGGTTGGGAAAAAAATGGAATGCCATCGGGATATCCTTGTATGAAAATTATGCTTGTGCTTGGTTTGGTGAGGTTTCTGATGCAGAAGGGAAACCCGTAGTTTGTGGTGTGGCTAACCTGGTTCCGGTTCTGGATCCGGCAGAAAAAAAAGACCTAAAAATCAATGATTCCATCCCCAAATTGCCAATCAACTACGAGATTATAGTCAGGACAAACCTTACGAAAAAGATCGCAGACCAACTCGTTGCCAAACTTATAATAGAAGGGTACTCACAGGCAAAAATCATTGAAAAAGATGAAAAATGCAGGGTGTCGGTTTTTACCTTTCAGGATAAAACTGAGGCTCAGCACAAGCTGAAAGAGGTAAAGAAGAAGTACAAAGATGCATGGATCCTGAAGAATTAGAAAGGCTGTTTCATTAAACCCGTTCATAAAAAAGGTCACGCTGGGCAAAAGCATGTTCATGTTCAAGCAACCATTTTTTTCGCCAGAGACCTCCGGCATATCCAACAAGTTTTCCATTAAAACCAACAACCCGGTGGCAAGGAATAAGGATAGATACGGGATTGTTCCTATTGGCACCTCCTACAGCACGTAATGCTTTGATATTCCCGATGCGACGGGCTAATTCCAGATAGGAAATAGTTGTCCCATAAGGTATTTTCAACAATTCCTGCCAGACTTTGAGCCGAAAAGGTGATCCTTCAAGATCCAGAGTCATTGAAAAAGCCTGCCGGGATCCCTCAAAATATTCTTCTAATTGTTCAATGCAGGATTTAAGATTAGAAGGTACCCGATGAATGCGAACCCGGAAGTTGAGGAAATTGAGACTTTGTATACCCTGTTCAGAACCTGTAATCTCCAGGAATCCGATGGGGGTCTTCAAAAAAGCCCGCTGAATATGGTTCATATCATGATTTTTTGGATTTATATGTCCGGAACGCTAAGAAAAGCATAAAGAACCCAAAGACGGTCATTCCGAGTCCCGACCAGAGATTTACATTGATTCCAAGGGATCGGCTGTAAAATGCCGTATCGTTATATGTGAACAAACCGTAAAAGGTAAGCAGTATCCCAAAAATACTGAACATTAGTCCGATTGGAAATTTTATGTCAATGCCCATTTCGTTTGATTTTTTGTAAAAAAGATGTTGTGGTAACAGTGTGACGTAGCAACATATTGATGTGTTTTACCAGAATAATATGGTTAAGATGGTAGCAATGGTGAGTACAATGATAGCCAGGGTAGTTGATCTGGAATACCAGGGAACATTCTCTTCCTTGAATTTCGGAGTAAGTGAATAAACCAGCCCTTTAAGGTCATCGTCGGATTTCAGTTGTTTTGTAACCAACGAAATGACTATGGTTACAATGGTGGCGGTACACCATGCAAAGATTGCAGTCCAGAAATTCTGAGCCATTTCAACAGGATAGGTGTATAGGTGACAAATCCATCCTCCTTTAACTAAAGTAGTGGCACCCAAAGGAGAAGTGACCCCATGGTGCAGCAAGGCAACAAGGAATCCTGATAGCAAGCCGGTAAAGGCTGCATGACCTGTTGTCCGTTTCCAAAACATCCCCAAAATGATCACAGCGAATAAAGGGGCATTGATCATGGAGAAAATAGTCTGGAGAAAGTCCATGATATTCCCGAATAAACTGGCTAAATACGCGGCGGCAATGCTGACAACCACTCCGAAAATTGTTGCCAACCGTCCGACGGTGAGATAGTGCTTTTCATCGGACTCCTTATTTCCGGTTGTTGGACGGATATAGCTTTGATAGATGTCGTAAGTCCATACAGTGTTGAAGGCCGAAACGTTACCCGCCATACCCGACATGAAAGAAGCCAAAAGTGCCGTAATTCCGAGACCGAGAACACCTGCAGGAAGGTATTGTTTCAGTAAGGCAATAATGGTATAGTCATAATTATAATGACCCGGTGATATTTCAGGCAAAATAAATCCGGATCCTGGTTTGTTCAACAGTACCAGGGCTGCAATACCGGGGACAACAATTAAAAAAGGGATAAACATCTTTGGGATGGCACCAATCAAAGGGGTGTTTCGGGCAGCGGTCGGTGATTTGGCCGACATGGCACGTTGTACGATCAGGAAGTTGGTACACCAATATCCGAAAGAAAGAACAAATCCCAATCCGAAAAAGATGCCATACCATTCAACACCCATAGGATTGGCGGTAGCTGAACCGGTATATTTCCAGGTGGTAGTCCAGGTATCCGGAGCAAATCCCTTAGCAGAAACGATGGGGGCCAATTGTTCTTTCATTCCTGACCAGCCCCCTAAATCCTGCAGACTAAGAAAAACGATGGGCAACAATCCGATCACGATAATGAAGAATTGCAGAACTTCGTTATAAATGGCAGATGACAAGCCTCCAAGATATGTATATCCAAGGACAATGGCTGCCGAAAGGACCAGGCTCAGATGAAAATTCCATCCCAACACCCTTTCCATCAGAATGGCAAGCGCATACATGGAGATACCAGAAGCAAGAATGGTCATCACGGCAAAAAGAATGGCATTCAAACCCCGGGTTTTTTCATCAAAGCGTAATTTTAGATATTCTGGTACTGACCGTGCCTTGGATCCGTAATAAAAAGGCATCATAAACAAAGCCAGAAATACCATGGCTGGAATAGCCCCTACCCAGTAAAAATGGGTGGTCAACATGCCGTATTTTGCACCTGAACCAGTCATTCCCATCACTTCAAGGGCACCTAGATTGGTAGAGATAAAAGCCAATCCCGCCACCCAGGCTGGCATGGCGCGACCAGCTTCCAGAAAGGCATTGGCCGTTTTCATGTAACGTTTTAATGCCCACCCAATACCAAGGACAAAAACGAAATACACGATCATGATGGAATAATCAATCCAGCTTAATGTAAATGTATCATTCATGAGTTAATGTGGGTTTAAGAAACGAATTCACCTAACAAATATAAATTTATATTTCCATGAAACGGTATCTTTGTAGTCGTAAAAAAAACATAAAGGAACAAAATCGTTGTGAAGTCAGGAAACCTCATACCAATTCTCAATATTGTTTTTTTAGATTAGATAACTGTCCGAAAATCGTTAAAATCAATCTCATCTTCAATTAACATATCTTTCACTCATGCTCAAACCGACATTCAGAATATATTCCATTATTTCATTAATCGTTGTAATGACTATCGTAATACTTATCGCCTTCTGGATTCCCGATCTCCTGAAAAAGAATCCTCCGATAAGATCAAAACCAATTTCTTCCGGAATGGTTTATAAAATAAAACTCGACAGCCTTCAAGTTTCTTATGGAACGGTGGCGAACAATGAGAATCTTTCTGACATATTGTCACCAGTAGTATCGGGCCAGATTATCGATAAAATTGCGAAGGAGACGCGGGAAATCTTTGACGTTAGGAAGCTGCACACCGGTAACCGGTATGCTTTTATAACCACAAGGGATACTGCGCATAAAACCCTATATTTTGTATATGAAATCAACCAAATTGATTTTGTGGTTTATGATTTCCGTGATTCACTCAATGTTTACAAAGACAAGAAAAGAGTGAACCGGTTGATAAAATCGGCTCAGGGGACAATTACCAGTTCGCTTTGGAATTGTTTTATCGAAAATCGTCTGGATATTAATCTGGGGTTAGCGCTTTCGGATGTTTATGCCTGGAATGTTGATTTTTATGGGTTACAGAAGGGGGATCATTTCAAGGTCATCTATGAAGAGTTGTTTGTTGATAAAGTGATGATCGGGATCGATAAGATTTTAGGTTCTGTTTTTACGAGTGGTGGGAAAGATTATTACGCTTTTTATTTTGACCAGGGAGTTAACGGTAGTTATTTTGATGAAAACGGGCAGAGTCTACAGCGTACATTTCTGAAAGCTCCTTTAAAGTTTTCAAGGATTTCCTCACGTTTCTCAAAGGCCCGGATGCACCCGATATTACGTATATTTCGTCCTCATTTTGGAGTAGACTATTCTGCCCCCCGGGGCACTCCGGTAGTTGCGCTTGGCGATGGCAGAGTAACGGAAGTTGGGTGGCATGGCGGCTTTGGACGATACATCGGGATCCGTCATAATTCTTCATTTGCAACTTCTTATGCTCACCTTTCCGGTTATGCTCCCGGCATCAAACCTGGAAATCAGGTCAAGCAAGGTGAAATCATTGGTTTTGTCGGTAGTAGTGGATTGTCCACAGGAGCTCATCTCGATTTTCGGGTCTATCAAAACGGAAAGCCCACCGATCCGCTGAAACTGGTCTCACCACCAGCTACTCCGGTAGCTCAATCCAGCATGGTTCAATTTCAGAAATTGACAACAGGCCTGAAATTAAAACTTGATTCAATCCATTAAGATTCACGAAAAAAAGGATATTCGTTTTTCCAGATCTTCCAAACAAGAAAAATCGGGAAAAGAAACCAGGGGACATTGGCCAGAGTAACGATCACTAGTGATTTGTTCTCAAAGGATGACATTACTTTTCATCCGTAAAAGTACCAATAATGTATTTTGTTTCTTCAATTTTGAGTAGGTTTGTAATGATTTATAATCTTCTGGTCATGAAACAATTTTTTCTTGTTTTTATTTCCCTGATCTTTTTGGAAATGATGGATTCGTGCAATAATACAGTGAAATTTCAGCTTACCGGATCAGATCATGAAAAGGAGGATTCATTAAACATATCGATCATGAAAACACATTTTGGGACTGTAAATAATAAAGAAATTTCCTTGTTCACGTTGCACAATAGTAATGGAATTATCGTTAAGATAACCAATTATGGGGCAATAATTACGTCTATCATTGTTCCTGATAGAAATGGGAAAGCTGGAGATATCGTTCTGGGATTCGACAGTTTGCAGCAATATCTTGACGGATGCCCCTATTTTGGAGCAATTGTTGGACGTTATGCCAACCGAATCGCCCGTGGACAATTTACACTGGATAGAAAGCATTATCAATTGGCTGTTAACGATGGAAAGAACAGTTTGCATGGCGGAATTAAAGGATTTGACAAGATGATTTGGCAGGCAAAGGAGATTGGTGATTCTACAATGGTTGGTCTTGTTCTAACATATCTCAGTCGCGATGGTGAAGAAGGTTACCCTGGAAATTTAAATGTGAAAGTGACTTACACTCTGAACAATAATAACGAATTCTCTGCGCTCTTTGAAGCAACCTCTGATAAACCTACACCAGTCAATCTTTGTAATCATTCCTATTTTAATTTGAATGGAGCAAACCGGGATGTTTTAAATCACATACTTACTTTATATGCTGACCAGTATACTCCGGTTGATGGGGAATTAATTCCGACAGGAAAAATACTTCCTGTTACCCATACTTGTATGGATTTTAATGCCTCAGAACCAATTGGTTCGAGAATAGAACAGGTAAGTGGCGGATATGATCACAATTATATCCTGACAAAAAAAGGCAGAAATTTAGAGATGGCCGCTCAAGTTTATGATCCGGAAACGGGACGGCAATTAGAATTGCTCACGACCCAGCCTGGAGTTCAATTTTATACAGGTAATTTTCTGGATGGAACCCTCCGGGGGAAAGAGGGAAAGCTATATGAAAAGCATTTCGGATTTTGCTTGGAAACGCAGCATTATCCTGACTCTCCAAATCATCATGAGTTTCCAAATACCATTTTAAATCCAGGTGAAAAATTTTCGGAACAAACCGTTTACAGGTTTTCAGTGATCAAATAATTTTTTTCTGATCCAGCTAATATTTGTTGGGGACAAATGTTTGTTCACCCATGGGAGGGCGTACGTATGCTTTATCCTTTTCGAGGGGAGGTAAGACAATTGTTTCACGAGGGACATCATCATACGGAATAATGCTTAGCAGGTGGCTGATACAATTCAGCCGGGCTCTTCGTTTATCATCGGCTTCCACTACGTACCATGGGGATTGTTTGGTGTCGGTATACGAGAACATATCGTCTTTCGCCTTGGAATATTCTACCCATTTTGTACGTGACTTCACATCCATCGGGCTGATTTTCCATCGCCGTGTGGGATCCTCAATCCTTTGAAGGAAACGTTTTTCCTGTTCTTTATCACTGACAGAAAACCAATACTTGATTAAAATGATTCCGGAGCGGATAAGCATGTTCTCAAAGTTTGGACAGGACCTTAAAAAGTCCCAATAATCTTCTTCGTTGCAAAAGCCCATAACCCGCTCAACGCCTGCGCGATTATACCAGCTCCGGTCAAAAATCACCATTTGGCCAGCGGCAGGAAGATGCGGTACATAACGCTGAAAATACCACTGGGTTTTCTCTTTTTCGGTTGGTACACCAAGAGCTACGACATTGCAAACCCGGGGGTTTAATGATTCGGTAATTCGTTTGATTGCACCCCCTTTTCCAGCAGCATCACGACCTTCAAACAAGACCACTACCCGGAGTCCTTTATATTTAATCCACTCCTGTAGCCGGACGAGCTCGATCTGTAACTTCGCCAGCTCCTCTTCATAAAAAGTACGAGGTAATTTATCTTTACCCTCATCTTCCGGATCCTTTACCCTGACCGGATCTTTTTCTTTTTCTTTTTCTTTTTTGTGGCTCATAAGAAATTAAGTTAGTGGATTAGGAATGGTTAGTAATTTCTTTTACGCCGTCGGAGATTTCGGCTAAATAAAAATCTGCTTTCAAACCGGTTTTTGCGTGATATCCGGCACCAACATGACTTTTAAAATCTTCAATTGCACTTTCACGAACCAGGTTTACGGTACAACCACCAAAACCAGCGCCAGTCATACGAGCACCGATCACACCATTGATTTTCTGAGCTTCTTCGACCAGTGTATCCAGTTCAAAGCCTGTAACTTCATAATTATCACGTAATGATTCATGGGAGGCATTCATTAAAGCGCCGAACTGACTTATATCTCCACGATTCAAACAGGCCATTGAATTCAGTACCCGTTGATTTTCAGATATCACATGGCGAGCCCGCTTCCGAATCAATGGATCTGAGATTTCATCTTGCATTTTATAAAACTGAACATAACTGATCTCCCCAAGCTTTGAGATAGAAATAATTTGGGATAAACAGGAAACTGCTAACTGACACTCCGCTACCCGCTCATTATATTTTGAATCGGTCAAATCACGGGGTTTGTTGGTATTTGCAATAATGAATTTAAAACCATTCAAAATCATGGGAACCCGGTTATAGTCGAGGGTTTGACAATTTAAAAACAAAGCATGATCTTTTGCACCCATCCCGACAGCAAATTGATCCATAATTCCGCATTGAACACCAACAAATTGGTTTTCGGAACGTTGCGACAGTTTTATCAAATCCCACATTGACAATTGAATCGCATTTATCATAACAGAAAGTGCATAAGCAGTGACCATTTCAATGGAAGCAGAAGAAGAAAGACCGGCGCTATTAGGAATATCTCCAGAATAAAAGATCTCAAAACCAGGAAGATTAAGATTCATCTGACGGAACTGATCAAAAATTCCCAATGGATAATTTACCCATTGAGAATCAATTTTTCGTGAAATATCAGCAAGTCTGATGTCTGCCCTGAATTCAAAATTAGCAGAGGCGAGTTTTATCATTTCTTCTGATGATTGTCGGATCAGGAGATAGGTTCCATATTGTAAGGCACAAGGCAAAACATATCCTCCATTGTAATCAGTATGTTCACCAATCAGGTTGACCCTGCCTGGAGCAAAAAAAAGTCGTGGTTGGTTTTCCGGTTTGCCATAAATTGCATAAAAACGGGTAAAGAGATCATCGGAAATCATAGAAGAGACGTTTGAGATTCGTTGTCTAAAGTAATAAAAAAAGATAAGCTGGAAATTGATAATTTTGTCAAAAAAAAATTTATGCGCCGCTTTCTGATCTTTTTTGTCACTGCACTTTTTGTCATGGCTTCTGAACTTTCTGATGCTCAGGAATTGAATATTATGGATTTGGGAGGGAATTGGCAGTTCAGGCGTGCTGGGAGTAAAGAATGGCTCCCAGCAACAGTTCCAGGAGTAGTACATCTGGATTTAATGCGAAATAAAATCATTCCGGATCCTTATTTTGGAGATAATGAAGGGAAACTTCAATGGATCGGAGAAGTTGGGTGGGAATATAAAAAAACATTTAATTATAATGTGAAGCAATTTGAATGGCGGAATATGGAGTTGGTATGCAAAGGATTGGATACATACGCAAATGTGTATTTAAATGATTCCCTGGTCATTGTTGCCGATAATATGTTCCGGGAATGGTATGCCGACATCCGGCGTTTTTTACGAATCGGAGAGAATACCCTCAGGATTCAATTCCCTGCCGTTGTAGGTGAGAATAAATCAAGGTATGGTCAATTAAAATATAAACTTCCTGGTGATGAGCGGGTAGTATCAAGGAAAGCGGCTTACGAGTATGGTTGGGATTGGGGGCCTACCTTTATTACCAGTGGAATATGGAAGCCAATTTATATCCATCACTGGACCTATGTAAAAGTACTTGGGGTCAACTTTATCCAAAAGTCGATCACAGATTCGATGGCAAAAATTGATGCTCAATTCACGATCTTTTCACAATTGGGTGATTCGGCCCAGATCAGGTTATACAATGATACTATTGAAATACTGCGCCAAAATGTTATTCTGAACACGGGCCCGAATCTTATTCGTGGTCAGTTCACCATCGTTAATCCTCTATTATGGTGGCCCAATAAAATAGGAAAACCCAATTTGTACAATTTTAAATATGAAGTTTATTTTGGGGATCAGTTGGTTGGAGAAGGCAAGCAGAGAATCGGATTACGGAGGATAGAACTGGTACAGGAAAAGGATTCTATTGGCAAATCATTTTATTTTAAAGTTAATGGCATCCCGGTATATATGAAGGGTGCAAATTATATTCCTCAGGATAATTTTCTTCCCAGGGTCAAGGACTCTACGTATCATGCACTCATTAAGGATGTAAAAAATGCAAATATGAATATGCTCCGGGTTTGGGGCGGTGGAATTTATGAAAATGATATTTTCTATGATCTTTGTGATGAAAATGGGATCCTGGTATGGCAGGATTTTATGTTCGCTTGTGCTATGAATCCCGGCACCAAGGACTTTTTTGAAAATGTGAAGGCAGAAGCGATTCAGAATGTGGTACGATTACGTCAACATCCTTGTATCGCTTTGTGGTGTGGAAACAATGAAGTGGAAGAAGGATGGAAGAACTGGGGTTGGCAAAAACAATATGGCTATTCTGCCGAAGATTCAGCATCGGTTTATAAAGATTACCGAATGCTATTCGCCCGGATACTTCCCGTCACCATTCGTCGTTTCGATTCCCTGCGGCCATATATTCCCTCCTCCCCTTTACATGGGTGGGGTGAGGCTTCCAGTATGACAGAGGGAGATTCGCATTACTGGGGCGTTTGGTGGGCTAAGGAACCGTTTAGCAAATACACACAAAAGGTTGGCCGTTTCATGTCTGAATTCGGATTCCAGGGTTTTCCCAGTCTCTCAACCATTAAAAAATTCACACTGCCCGACGACCGGAAACTGGGATCAACGGTAATGAAAGCCCATCAGAAACATCCGGTTGGCTATGAAACGATTGATGAATATCTTTTGAGAGATTATAAACAGCCCAAGAACTTCGAATCCTATCTTTATGTTAGTCAATTAGTACAAGCTAATGGGATCGGCTCTGCCATCCAGGCTCAACGGAGGGCTAAACCTTTTTGTATGGGTAGTCTGTATTGGCAGTTAAATGATTGTTGGCCGGTAGTTTCCTGGTCAGCCCGCGATTATTATGGCCGGAAAAAAGCCTTGTATTTCGAATCTCGACATCAGTATGATGATGTAATATTCTCTCCTGTCTTAGAAAATGGACATATCAAAGTCTATATTGTTTCGGATGACATCATGCCGCAAAAAAGGGCGATGCATATTCAATTACAAGATTTTTCCGGAAAAATATTATGTGATGAATTATATTCTGTTACCATTCCCGCTAATAGCTCCCTCGTTTATTATGATACTCTTCAATCGGCTCTTTTAGCCAATTATGATACGGCATCTGTCGTTTTTTCTGCTTCCTCTATAGGATTAGATGAATACTTAAACGGGAACCTGCTTTATTTTGCTGCACCAAAGAATTTGAAACTATCTGCTCCTGAAATTACCAAAAAAATTACAGAACTCCCCAGTGGCGATGGGTTCTTTATTCAGATCACCGCGGATAAATTGGTTAAAAATGCTTATCTGTCTACGGATGTTAAAGGAGATTTTTCGAATAATTATTTTGATATTTTACCAGGTAAAATGTACAAAGTAAAATTCTATACTTCTGAAAAAAATATTAAAAATGAGGATTTTGTTAAGATTATCTCACTTATTGACTCATATTAAAAATCATGACTGGAAAATTATTTCAAAAATCATTTTATTTGGGAATGATCCTGTTATCATCATTTCTGACTCAGGGGCAGCAACCGGCTTCCCTTACCGACTATGTTAATCCTTTTATTGGAACGGGAGGGCATGGTCATACCTTTCCAGGGGCTTCAGTTCCTTTTGGAATGGTTCAGTTAAGTCCGGATACCCGCTTGAAGGGTTGGGATGGATGTTCCGCTTATCATGGTACTGATTCGGTTATCTATGGATTCAGTCATACCCACCTTAGCGGTACCGGATGTTCTGATTATGGAGATATACTGATTATGCCGGTAATTGGAAAAGTGAACCTGACCATCTATGCATATTCTTCTCCTTTTCGGAAATCGGATGAAGTTGCCTCGCCCGGCTATTATCGCGTCGATTTGACAAAATATGGGATCAAGGTTGAGCTGACGGCCAGTGCCAGGGTGGGGTTTCATTGCTATACTTTTCCTGCCTCCAGCGAGGCAAATATTGTACTGGATTTAAAACACCGGGATAAAGTCCTGGAATCAGGATTAAAAGTAACCGGGTCAGACGAAGTGGAAGGATACCGGATTTCCCAGAATTGGGCTGATAAACAAATGATATACTTTGTGGCACGCTTTTCCAAGCCTTTTAAAACATTTACTTTGGCAAAAGGTTCAGAGACTTCATCTGATTGGAGAGAGATTTCCGGGGAAGATATCAAGGCATTTTTTACCTTCACAACCACAAACCAGGAAAAAATTCTTGTAAAAGTGGGTATTTCAGGCGTAAGTATCGAAGGTGCCCGGAAAAACCTGGAATCTGAAATCCCTGGTTGGGATTTTTCTGCCATTGCCAACCAGGCTGCACTCACCTGGAATAAAGAATTGGGCAAGATCAAAGTAGAAGGCGGTACTCATGATCAAAGGATTATTTTTTACACTGCTTTGTACCACACCATGCTTCAACCCAATATTTATAATGATGTGGATGGTCAGTACCGTGGCAGGGATCTTAAAATTCATCAAACCGATGGATTTGATTACTATACCGTTTTCTCTTTATGGGACACGTACCGTGCTGCAAATCCGTTGTATACCATTATCGAGCCGGCCCGTACCAACGATTTTATTCGGACTTTTTTGCGTCAATACCAGGAAGGCGGTATGTTACCGGTATGGGAACTCTCAAGTAATGAAACAGGCTGTATGATTGGGTATCACTCTGTTTCAGTTATTGCTGATGCTTTCCAGAAAGGCATCAAAGGTTACGATACCTTATTGGCGCTGACTGCAATGAAACATAGCGCAGAACAGAACCATCTCGGACTAAAATATTACCAGACAAAGGGGTATATTCCTGCTGATCAGGAAGGTGAATCCGTTTCTAAAACACTCGAGTATGCTTATGATGATTGGTGTATTGCCATGATGGCACATGCTATGGGGAAACAAGAGGATTATAAAACGTACATCCGTCGGGCACAAAATTATAAGAACCTGTATGATAATTCAACAGGATTTTTCCGGGCGAAGAAAAACGAAACCTGGTTTACTCCTTTCGATCCTTTTGAGGTCAATTTCAATTATACTGAAGCCAACGCATGGCAATATAGTCTTTATGTTCCTCAAGACATGGAGGTTTTTATTGCTCTGTCAGGAGGACGCAACAGGGTTAAGGCCCGGTTGGATTCACTATTCTCGACCAATTCTAAAACAACCGGCAGGGAACAATCTGATATCAGCGGAATGATTGGCCAATATGCCCATGGTAATGAACCCAGCCATCACATGGCTTATTTGTACGATTATGTTAGCTGTCCTTGGAAAACACAGGAACTGATCCATAAGATTTGTCATGATTTCTATAAAAATGATCCTGATGGTTTGATTGGAAATGAAGATTGCGGTCAAATGTCAGCCTGGTATGTGTTAAGTGCGATGGGATTTTACCCGGTTACTCCAGGTTCAGGAAACTATGCAATCGGTTCTCCTTTGTTTCCGAAAGCTGTAATTACCCTCGAAAACGGGAAGACCTTTACGATCAGGGCTAACAATGCTGGTGATCAGAATTTTTATATTCAGTCTGCCTCATTAAATGGAAAACCATGTTCCAGAACCTATCTTTCGCATGAGGATATTTTAAAAGGAGGAGAGATGGTTTTCAACATGGGTTCAACACCCAATAAAGCGTGGGGAGTGGGAGCTGGAGCTTCTCCTCCTTCCAGAATTTCAGACTATCTAACCATCCCCGTTCCGTCAGTGGAAATCGGCCAGCCAACTTTTATCGATAACACGATGATTGCCCTTTCAAGTCCCATTGAAAGCGCTTATATTCTATATACCCTTGATGGATCTGATCCCACAATAAAATCGACTGTTTATCAACGGCCATTCAGAATTTCCAAGACCACAACTCTGAAAGCGATGGCATACAAACCCGATATGCCAAAAAGTTTTATCATGGAAGCCCATTTTATCCAGATTCCGAAAAATCGGAAAATCACGCTGAATACTACTCCTGCCGGCCAATATTCTGCCGGAGGCGAACTGGCGTTGATTGATTTTCAACGGGGTGGCAATGATTTCCGCACTGGAAAATGGCAGGGATATGAAGGGGTAGATCTCAATGCAGTGATCGACCTTGGTGAAGACCTAACGATCCGTCATCTTGGATTGGGTTGCTATCAGGAACAGTCTGCCTGGATATTCATGCCGGAAGAGGTGAGTTTTTTCACTTCATCTGACGGGGTGAATTATAAGCTGGCAGAAACCATAATAAATGATGTTCCGGAAAAGGTAGATGGCTCTATGGTCAAGGAATTCACCTTCGATTTTAAACCCGAGAAAATCCGGTATGTCAAAGTTGTTGCTAAAAACCGTGGCATTTGTCCTCCCTGGCACCTGGGGGCCGGTAAAAAAGCATGGATTTTTGTGGATGAAATAACAGTTGAGTGATCATTTGTTGATCAGAATTTAATCTTCTGAATATGAAAAATAGATTTGTTCTTCAAGTTTTTTTAATCTTACTCTTTTCCCCTTATGTTTATAGTCAAACCGGAGTCACTGCTGTTGCAGCTACTCCAGCGTTGGCAGCAAATCTGGAATTTGAGAAATATTTTATATCAAAAACCCTTCGTGTGGACTATTTTTTGGGAGGAGATGCCAAATCGGAAGTGGTTTATTTTAGTCAAATGAAACAGGAACCCTTTTGGGGTGGGCCACATAAGAATCTCATTGATCCATTCGGTTATGGTAGTTACCGCTATGTAGCTTTTGATTCTGCCTCAAATATCATGATTTTTTCACGCGGATTTAATTCGGTTTTTCAGGAATGGAAAGGTACGGATGAAGCCAGAAAGATGAAGCGTGCGTTATCGATGACCGCCGTTCTTCCTTTTCCTAAAAACACCATCCGGTTCATCATTGAGAAAAGATCTTATGAAACCAATCGATTTGAACCAATCTTCGAACGTTTCATCAGCCCTTCTGACTATTTTATCAATCATGAGAACATTCATGCAGCTAAAGTGACCAAAATAAAGGAATCTGGAGATCCTGCCAAGATGGTGGATATTGCCTTTATCGCGGAGGGATATACCCAGGGAGACATGGATAAATTCCTGGAAGATGCCAAAAAAATGTGCGATTACATCATGTCGGTTACCCCTTATTCCGATTTTTCCGACCGGTTTAACTTCTATGCCATTGAATCTCCTTCGGATGAAGCAGGAATCACCATCCCGGGAAAAGATATTTATGTTAACACCAATATCCATAGCAGTTTTTACACTTTTGATATGGACAGGTATCTGACTACTTTCGACACCAAATCGGTATACGACATTGCCGCTAATGTCCCCTACGATGCCATTTTTATACTCGTAAACAGCAAACGATATGGCGGAGGAGGGTTTTATAACCATTATGGTCAAAGTACTGTTGACCATCAGTTGTCTAAAATCGTTGCCATTCATGAATTTGGTCATTCATTTGCCGGTCTGGCTGACGAATATTATACTTCAGATGTCGCTTATTCTGATTTTTATAACTTAAAGTTTGAACCTTGGGAACCAAATATCACATCGAATGTGAATTTTGAAACCAAATGGAAAAAAATGGTTCCTGCAGGGATCCCAATCCCAACGCCAAGAAATGAGAATTTTAAATCCACTGTCGGGATGTTTGAAGGAGGAGGCTATCTCTCGAAAGGAATATATAGTCCAAAGATGGATTGCCGTATGAAGTCCAATGAAGCACCCGGGTTTTGCCCCGTTTGCCAGGATGCCATTCGGAAAATGATCCTGTTTTATTGTGATTAATGGACTGATCTTCGATATCAAACGGTTCACAGTTCATGATGGACCGGGTATCCGGACAACCGTTTTCTTCAAGGGTTGTCCGCTCCGATGCTGGTGGTGTCATAACCCTGAAAGCCAGGACTTCAAATCAGAACAATCGATCCGGAGACTGATCTTATCAGGAAAAAAAATCGAAAAGACGGAAACAACAGGGATACTCATGACAGTAGATGAAGTCATGAAGGAAGTAATGCTTGACCGGATGTTTTACGAAGAGTCAGGTGGAGGCGTTACTTTTTCCGGGGGCGAACCGCTGATGCAAGGTGCTTTTTTGTTGGACTTGCTGACCGAATGTAAACGGCAGGGATTACGTACTGCACTGGACACCTCAGGGTACGCTTCCCGCGAAATGATCAGCAAGATTTCTCAATTTGTGGATCTGTTTTTATATGATCTGAAATTGATGGATTTAGAGGACCATAAAAAATACACCGGGGTAGATAATCAAGGAATCCTTGAAAATCTCATTTTTCTTTTCGAAAGAGGAAAAAGGATCATTCTTCGTTTTCCAGTTATTCCCGGAATCACGAATACTCAGAAAAATATCGCTAAAATCAAGGATCTTCTGCGATCCTTTAATGATTCAGGAAGTAAAGCCTGGAATCTTGAAATTGATCTTCTCCCCTATCATACCATTGCACGGGAAAAATACCATCGCTTCAAAAAAAATAATCTCCTTCAGAATATACAAGGACTAACAAAAGAGTCCATGATTCCTTTGAAGAATGAATTGGAATCGATTGGTGTGAAAGTGAAAATCGGAGGTTAGTATTTTCAGTTATATTTGTGAAAAATTGTCTAAGTACCCGAATATGATGACCGACCGTATTAAAAAACTCAGGAAACAAAGCCTGGATGCAGTGAATTGTATCAATCCTGAAAGAGCGTTGTTGGTAACGGATTTCTATAGTACCGGTATCGACCGGGAAGTTTCTGTTCCAGTAATGCGAGCGCTTTCTTTTGAATATATATTAAAAAATAAACATATTTGCATAAATGAAGGCGAGCTGATTGTCGGCGAGCGTGGACCAGCGCCTAAAGCCGTATCTACCTATCCCGAAATCAACCTTCACTCACTTGAAGATCTGGAAATACTTAACTCACGGAAAAAAGTATCATTCAAGGTAGATCAGACAACAAAAGAAATCTATCGGGATAAAATTATTCCGTTCTGGCAAGGAAGAAGTAACCGAGACCGGATCATGCGCACCCTCCCGGAAGAATGGAGACAGGCATATAAAGCTGGTATTTTTACGGAATTTATGGAACAACGGGCACCAGGGCATACCGTGGCCGGAAATAAAATTTATCATAAAGGAATGCTCGACATTATTCAGGATGTCGAAAGATCAAAGGCTTCCCTCGACTGGATCAATGATCCCCATGCTTACGAAAAGAATGAAGAGCTTAAAGCCATGGAGATCACTGCCAGAGCTGTGATTCTTTATGCGGAACGTCATGCTGAAAAATTGGAAGTATTGGCTGGACAGATTACTGCTAACAGTGATGCATTAAGGATTAAACGTCGTGAATTACAGGAGCTTGCTGAAATTTGCCATCGGGTTCCTGCTCATGCTCCACATACTTTTCATGAAGCCTTACAGTATTATTGGTTTGTCCATCTTGGAGTAGTCATCGAACTCAATCCATGGGATTCATTTAATCCAGGTCGCCTGGATCAGCATTTATTTCCCTTTTATCAACGGGAAATTGAAGATGGATCCCTCAGCCGGGATGCAGCAATGGAAATTTTGCAAAGTTACTGGATCAAATTCAACAACCATCCAGCACCACCAAAAGTCGGAGTGACTGCTCTGGAAAGCAATACCTATACCGATTTTGCATTGATCAACCTGGGTGGTCTCAAACCCGATGGATCAGATGGTGTGAATGAATTGACGTATCTTTTATTGGATGTAATTGAAGAGATGCGGTTACTTCAACCAAGCTCCATGGTTCAGATTAGTAAAAAAAGTCCCGATCGTTTCATTCAACGCACTTTACAGATCACTAAGACTGGTTTTGGGCAGCCTTCCTATTTTAATTCCGATGCCATCATTCAGGAACTCCTCCGCCAGGGAAAAGATCTCATCGATGCCCGTAACGGTGGTGCCAGCGGTTGTGTTGAAACAGGAGCCTTTGGAACAGAAGCATACATTCTAAGTGGATATTTCAACCTTCCAAAAATTCTTGAGATCACGTTGCACAACGGCATGGATCCATGTCTCAACAAACAAATCGGACCCTCTACCGGAAATCCGGAGGCATTTGAAACGTATCAGGATCTCCTAAATGCTTTCCGTATTCAACTAAATCATTTCATTCAAATAAAAATTAAAGGGAACAACCTTATCAACCGTATTTTTGCCGACCTCATTCCGGTTCCTTTTCTCTCACTGATCATTGATGATTGTGTTACCAAGGGAACTGATTACAATAACGGTGGGGCGCGATACAACACAACCTATATCCAGGGAGTAGGATTAGGAAGTATCACCGATTCCCTCACATCTCTTAAATACCATGTTTTTGACCGAAAAACAGTGAGCATGAAAGGGATAATAAAAGCTTTGACACAGAACTTTACAGATTTTGAAGAGTTGAGGGCGGAATTGGTTTACCATACCCCAAAATATGGAAATGACGAAGATTTTGCTGATGACCGGGCCAGGGAAGTTTTTGATCTTTTTTACACGGCAGTTAACGGACATCCGACTGCCATTGGAGGGATCCACCGCATTAATTTGTTACCCACCACTTCCCATATTTACTTTGGAAGTGTAACCGGCGCTTTGCCGGATGGCCGGTTGGCGGGAGAGCCACTATCAGAAGGAATTTCACCGGTTCAGGGTGCCGACCAAAAAGGACCGACTGCGGTACTTAAATCCGCTGCAAAACTGGATCATCTCAGAACCGGTGGTACTTTGCTAAATCAGAAATTTTCTCCCGATTTTTTTGAAAACGAAGAGAGTATAACAAAACTGACTGCATTAATCCGGTCCTACTTTAGAATGGATGGTCACCATATTCAGTTTAATGTAGTTTCGGCAGAGACGCTGCGTGATGCCCAACGATTTCCCGAAAAACACCGTGACTTGATTGTACGGGTTGCCGGTTATAGCGATTATTTTAATGATCTTGGTGAAGATCTTCAAAATGAAATAATTAAACGAACAGAACATCAGTCAATATGACAATTTAAAATTGAAAATGGACAATTAACAAATGGCAAAGATTATATGTTAAAACTCAAGTCAGGGTAAGAAAGAAGTACAGAAATTCCCATGATCAATTCGGAAATTATCATTCAATACTAACAATAATATTTATGATGAAAAATACCGCTGCAAACGGGATGTCAAAATCCTACCCAATTTTCATGGCGTTTCTTTGTATGGGCTTTGGCGATGTGGTTGGGCCAATGGTCGGATTAGCCAAAGAATCATTCCAGCTCTCAAATTTCATGGCTCAATTACTTCCCCTGATGGGTTTTATCATGTTTGGTATACTCTCGGTACCAATGGGTGTCTTACAGGGACATCGCGGAAAGAAGTTTTTATTGATTTTAGGTTTGATCATTGCATTTATTGGATTACTCATTCCGATTATCAATGGAATGTATGGTCCTGTGATTGCCTTTAATCTCTCTTCTGGTGGGGAATTTTATATTCTATTGTTTTCGATCCTTATGTTAGGAGCAGGCGCTACCATTCTTCAGGTATCAGGAAATCCAATCATGCGGGACGTATCCCCCGAAGGGAAATTTTCCAGTAACCTGTCAATGGGACAATCCATCAAAGCCATCGGATCATCCATGGGATTTTTACTCCCACCGTTGGTTGCCAAACCTCTGGGGCTTGACTGGACCATTCTGTTTCCGATTTATGCCATCCTGATTTTAATCACTTTGGTTTGGGTCTATTTTACAAAGATTGAAGAAAAACGTGATCCTGATTCAAAGCCAGTCTCTTTAATTGCCTGTTTAAAACTCCTCGGAAATGGGTATGTGGCATTGATGGTTGCTGCCATCTTTGTATACGTTGGCGCTGAAGTTTCCATGAGTTCCGGAATCCCCATTTTGTTGAAAGAAAAATATGGAATCGAAAACTTTGGTTTATTAGTAGCCTGGACATTATTTTTTCTTCCGATTTTAGTCGGTCGTTTTACCGGCGCTCTAATCCTTCGATCGCTATCACCTAAAAAATTCCTGATTGCAACGGTGATTTTATCTTTTCTTGGAATATTGATGATGTTTCTGGGAAGTAAATTTTTTGCATATACCGGAATTATTTTGGTAGGACTGGGTTTTGCAAATATTTTTCCACTAATTTTCTCAATTACGGTTGATCGTATGCCAGAGCGATCCAACGAATTGTCGGGACTCATGGTCTCCGCAATTGTTGGTGGAGCGCTTATCCCTCCCATCATGGGATTGGTAGCCGATAATACCACTTTGCTGACCGGCTTTATTGTTCCCCTTGTATGTGTTACTTATATTGGGTATTGTGCAATATCAACCTTTCGAAAAGCATAACGATAATGAAAAAATCAGTCTGGCTTTGCCTCCTTCTCGGTTTACTTGTCTTTTTCTCATCCTGTAACCGGAATAAACATTTTATCACGGATTCTACCTATCGTAAAAAGGTAGAATCACAATTTGAAAAGCAAAAAATGCTGGCCGGAAGTCGCAAGGAAGAGCTTTTTCATGTATTCGACCAGAAATTATCGCTAAAAGAAAAAGAGGCACTTGAATTTTTATATGCCTATATGCCATTAAGTGATCTGGCAGATTATAATGGGGATTTTTATCTGAAAAATGTCAGGGCATCCTTTGCAGCAAGGGATACATTTGAATGGGGGAAAAAGGTACCGGAGATCCTTTTTCGCCATTTTGTACTCCCAATCCGGGTCAATAATGAAAACCTTGATTCTTCCAGATGGATTTTTTTCATGGAGATGAAAGACAGGATTAAAAAATTGTCCATGAAGGATGCGGTTCTGGAGGTCAATCACTGGTGCCATGAAAAAGTGACGTATCAGGGAACAGATGGACGGACCTCGTCTCCCTTAGCTACTGTAAAGACTGCTTTCGGGCGTTGTGGCGAGGAGTCTACTTTTACCGTAGCAGCGCTCCGTTCTGTAGGGATTCCCGCGCGTCAATGCTATACACCACGGTGGGCCCATAGTGATGATAATCATGCCTGGGTTGAAGTATGGGTTGACGGGAAATGGCACTTTATCGGTGCATGTGAACCGGATATTGATCTGGATCTAGCCTGGTTCACAGGTCCTGCTAAACGTGCTATGCTTGTAAATACCAATGTATTTGGCGATTATGAAGGTCCGGAAGATATTTTGCAGAAAGATGAACGGTACACGAAAATTAATATCCTCTCCAACTATGCAGAAACAAAAAGGCTTTATGCAAAAGTAGTGGATGATAATAACCACCCTGTCGACAGTGCCATTGTCGAATTCCAGCTTTACAATTATGCTGAATTTTACCCGCTGCATAAAGATTTTACAAATCATAAAGGGATCACCTCTTTATTAACAGGATACGGCGACCTCGTACTCTGGGCTTCAAAAAACGGAAAATTCGGATATGTCAAAGCCTCTGTAAAATCAACCGATACTGCGATCATTAAGCTCTCGATGAAACCGGGAACGGACATTTCAGATGCATTTGACCTTACCCCTCCTCCCGAAATGGCTGTAAAAGTTAAACCAAATGATTCATTAAAAAGCCTGAATCTCAAAAAAATTGAGTTTGAAGATAAAATCAGATCCAATTATGAATCTACTTTTATTGATTCAACAAAAACCTTCCGATTGGCAAAGCAACTTCAATTGAATCCCGACACATTGTGGTATTTCCTGAAACGCTCTCGCGGAAACTGGAGAGAGATCATTGATTTCATTACAGGCGTTTCCAAACAACAGAAATCTTTTATCTTCCCTTTACTTCAAAGTATCTCTCAAAAGGATTTACGCGATATAACCACGGAAGTATTATCGGATAATATCATACAAGCCAAAAGCAACAATCCGGATATTTTATCTCCTCGGGTAGATAATGAATGGCTTAAACCCTATAAATCCTTCTTTAACAAGAAGATTGATGGGAAATTTGTAAAGAAATTTCAACAACAGCCTGATTCGCTTGTTGTATGGTTGAAAGCCAACATCCGGATCGATAATAGTTCAAATTATGGCAGAGCTCCCCTTACCCCGATTGGCTCGTATGAATTGAAAGTGACCGATCTTCATTCTTTGGATATCCTTTTTGTTGCTTTATGCCGCAGCTTTGATATCCCGGCGCGACTGGAACCTGGGACAAAAATTCCACAATATTCCAAAGATGGGAAATGGAAAGATGTGTATTTCGAAAAGCCAATAGAAGTTTCCAATACCCGGGGTACTTTGACCCTAATGTCCAATAAAAAAAATGGAATAAACCCGGAATATTATGTTCATTTTACCATCGAAAAATACGGAGATGGTTTTTTCCGCTCATTGGACTATGAAACCGATCCGATGGTTAAAAATTTTCCATGTACTCTTTCTCTTGCACCTGGATATTACCTGATCGTTACCGGAAGCCGTTTATCGGGAGGAAAAGTATTAGTAAACCTTCACACCTTTCAACTTAAAAAAGATCAAAAACAGGAGGCTGATCTCCTTCTGAGAAAAGATTTAGCACCACTTCCGGTATTTGGAACCATTGATGTAAAAGCATTGATTAATGATCTGAAAGAAAATACTTCAGTTAGTATCCGGCAAGGAATTCCATTGATCCTTGCCTGGCTGGAGCCGGAGAAAGAGCCTACCAAGCATTTTATTGCTGATCTTGAGCAGAAAAAAAGTGAGATTGAGCGATGGCATGGGAAGATGATCTTACTCTTTAAAAACATCAATGATAAAAATGATTTCGAAAAGAAATACAAATCTACACTTCCAGATGGAATCCATACCTTTATTGCACAGCCATCGACCTTGAAAATGGTTATTGCTGCAATGAAACATTCTGAAAATACCTTATTGCCGTTTATCCTGTATATTACCCCGGATGGAAGGATACACTATTTTTCGGAAGGTTATAAGATCGGGGTGGTCAATGATTTGATTTCCGTCCTTCAATTTCAGTAAATTTGCGACTGATATCGCTGTCGTTGACCTCTTTCTGGGTTGAAGTCATTTTTTTTAACTCTCTGGCTGGTTCCATTATTTTTTTCTTCTCGGCCAGGAATTCTTTTTTCGATAGAAAATCCGAATTTTGAGCAGAAAGGGTGATACAAATCACAAGTAGCCAGAAAATAGAAAGTAACTTTTTCATATTTACGGGCATTATATTAAAGTGTGGTAAATATACACTTTAAAATACTGAAAGTCAATAGGTGATTTGATTATTTATCGAAAGATTCTTTGTAATAATGAAGGAGACCCGTTGGGTTATTGTTTAGGTAGCTGGAGCAAGTGAGAACTTCTTGTAAGTGATTGATTTTCTTGTGACCCCGGGGGGATTCAAACCCTCAACCTTCTGATCCGTAGTCAGATGCTCTATTCAGTTAAGCTACGGGGCCAATACCGGAAATGGTTCCGATTTTGCGATGGCAAAGGTAATACTTTTTTCAAAAAACTTTATACCTTTGCCAATTGATTTTTAAACAAAACATTTTTTTTGAGTTAAATTATACGAAACGATGATAAGAGTAGGCGCGCAGAAACTTACACCCGACGATTTCTTTAAAGTTCTTTTTCTTGGTGAAAAGATTGATCTCGATCCCGCTGCAGTTACAAAAGTTAAAAAAAATTATGAATTCCTGAAAGAATTTGCAAAGGGAAAGGTGATTTACGGAATCAATACCGGACTTGGTCCGATGGCTCAATATAAAATCGACACCAATAGTGAACTTCAACTTCAATATAACCTGATTCGCAGCCATAGTTCAGGTTGCGGAGATCCTCTTCCTGAAATTTATGCCAAAGCAACCATGCTGGCAAGATTAAACACGTTGATGCAGGCCAGATCCGGTATCCATGTTGAATGTGTACTTCTTCTTCAAGAACTGATCAATCGCAATATCAATCCTTATATTCCGGAACATGGTGGAGTTGGTGCCAGCGGCGACCTTGTACAACTTGCCCATCTGGCTTTGAATATGATCGGAGAAGGAGAAATGTGGTATAAAGGGAAGATCCAACCTACCGCGAATATTTTTGAAAAAGAAGGATTGATCCCGATAAAAATGCACATACGGGAAGGCCTTTCCCTTATCAATGGCACTTCCGCAATGACAGGTATCGGAATGATCAATCTGGTCCATGCAAAGAACCTGTTGGATTGGGCAATCCTAGCTTCTTCTATGGTCAATGAAATCGTTGAATCTTATGATGACCATTTCAGTGAAGGACTGAATAAGGTCAAGCACCATTATGGACAAATACAAGTTGCCCGGATCATGCGTTCAATTTTGAAGGATAGCAAACTGATCCGACACAGAGCTGACCATTTATATAATGGTAAAACTGATGAAATAGAAATTTTTAAGCATAAAGTTCAGGAATATTATTCTCTTCGTTGCGTACCTCAGGTACTGGGTCCCATTCTTGATACCATTCTGAATGCCGAAAAAGTCTTGATCAATGAAGTGAATTCAACCAACGACAATCCCATTATCGATGACGTGGCAAAAAACGTTTTCCATGGTGGAAATTTTCATGGCGATTATGTTGCCTTGGAGATGGACAAACTGAAAATTGCGATCACCAAACTTTCCATGCTCGCCGAACGGCAGTTGAATTACCTGCTGAACGATAAATTAAATATGAAACTTCCCCCTTTTGTCAACCTCGGAAAATTAGGCCTCAACCTGGGGATGCAGGGCGTTCAGTTTGCTGCTGTTTCCACAGTGGCCGAAAACCAAACCCTATCCTTTCCAATGTATCTTCATAGCATAACCAATAATAATGATAACCAGGATATTGTCAGTATGGGTACCAATGCGGCTTTACTAACGAAAAGGGTCATTGATAACACCTACCATGTATTGTCGATCCACATGATTACCATTCTGCAGGCTATTGAATTCCTTGAATTCAAATCACAACTTTCCTCATATTCCCTTAAAAAATTTGAAGATCTTAGAAGGATCATTCCGAAATTCACTGAAGATACTTCAAAATACAAAGAAATCCAGAATGTTGGGAATTACCTTTTCGAAAACAAACCGAAATTCCCTATCGAAGATTAATGACTTTATTATCCCACAGATAAAATACCTATGAAATACGCACTGGTAACAGGTGGATCACGGGGAATCGGAAGAGCAATCTCACTTCGTCTTGCCGACATGGGCTTTTACCTTTTGATCAACTATTACTCCAATCAAATAGAAGCGGAAAACACATTGCAAATGGTCAGGGAACATGGGAGTGACGGGGAAATCATGAAATTTGATGTTTCTGATCAACAACAAATTGAACAACAATTGGGAAATTGGCAAACTCGTCATGAAGGAGAATATATCGAAGTTCTGGTTAATAATGCCGGAATACGGCGGGATGCTTTGATCATGTGGATGAAAAATGAAGAATGGAATGACGTATTGAATACAAACCTGAACAGTTTTTTTTACATCACCCGATTTTTAATAAAGGAGATGTTGATAAAAAAAATGGGACGGATCATCAATATTGTATCCCTTTCCGGATTAAAAGGGTTACCAGGTCAGGCAAATTATTCAGCCGCGAAAGCTGGTGTTATCGGTGCTACTAAAGCCCTTGCTCAGGAAGTCGCGAAAAAGAATGTCACCGTAAATGCTGTTGCACCTGGGTTTATCAGGACTGATATGACTAAGGATCTGGACGAAACACAACTTAAGGTTATGATTCCAATGGGCCGATTTGGAAAACCAGAAGAAGTAGCCGAAGCCGTCGCTTTCCTGGCCTCTGAAAAAGCATCTTATGTGACTGGAACAGTGATTAATGTAAACGGAGGATTATATACCTAATTTCACCATTTCGCTAATTTTAAATTATGCGCGTTGTAATTACAGGTATGGGAATCTATTCGGTGATTGGAAAAAATCTCGCCGAAGTGAAAGAATCTCTTTATGCGGGCAAATCGGGTATTATCTTTGACCCCATCAGGAAAGAAATGGGTTTTCGTTCTGCTCTTACAGGAATGGTCGACAAACCTCAACTTAAAGGAATTTTGGATCGTCGAATGCGCGTTGGGTTACCAGTTCAGGGAGAATATGCCTACATTGCCACCTTGGAAGCCCTGAAAAACGCCGGAATCGACCAACCTTTTCTTGATGCCCATGAAGTTGGAATTCTTTATGGAAACGATAGTTCTGCAGTCCCTGTTGTTGAATCCATCGATATTCTTCGTGAAAAGAAAGACACCATGATGATCGGCTCAGGATATATCTTCCAGTCGATGAATTCTACAGTTTCAATGAACCTTTCTGTAATTTTTCGGTTAAAAGGAGTCAATTTTACAATCAGTGGGGCTTGTGCCAGTGGTTCACATGCTCTTGGAATTGGTTATCTGTTGATCAAACAAGGCTTGCAAGATATCATTATTTGCGGTGGCGCTCAGGAAATTAATCCAGAATCTACGGCCAGCTTTGATGCATTGAATGCCTTCTCAATCCGTGAATCAGAACCGACTAAAGCCTCCCGGCCTTTTGACCGTGACCGTGATGGTTTGGTGCCCAGTGGCGGAGCAGCTTCTCTGATCCTTGAAAGTTATGACTCTGCCATACAACGGGGTGCAACCATTTATGGGGAAATCATTGGCTATGGCTTCTCTTCCAATGGAGAACATATTTCTATGCCAAATGTAGCGGGTCCCGTCAAAGCTATGCAAAAGGCCATCCTGGATGCCGGAATTAAACCCTCTGATATCGATTATATCAATGCCCACGCAACTTCAACACTTGCAGGCGACAGCAATGAAGCCAAATCAATTGACTTGATTTTTAATCAATCCAGACCTTTTATCAGCAGTACCAAATCCATGACAGGTCATGAGATGTGGATGGGCGGCGCGAGTGAGATTATTTACTCCACCTTAATGATGAACCATTCTTTTATTGCGCCCAACATCAACCTCGAACATCCCGACGAATCCTCTGCCCACCTGAATATTGTTACTCAAACTACCCCTGCCGAAATCCGTACCTTCCTTTCCAACTCCTTCGGCTTTGGCGGTACCAACTCCTCCCTTATCATTCATAGAGTTTGATACTGGTTTCTTTGAAAAAAAATCTTATTTTTGCCTCGTAATTCCAACAAGGATGCAAAACAATGAGATTATCAGGAAGATAAACCAACTCCTGATCGATGAAATAGAAATTGATGGTACTCAGATTACTCCCTCTGCCGATCTAAAAAAGGATCTTGGTATCGACAGCCTCGACTTTGTCGATTTGTTCGTTATCATTGAAAATAACTTTGGCTTTAAAATGAAAGCCGAAGAGATGGCCGATGTAAAAACCTTGCAGGACTTTTATAATTACGTAATCAATCGTTTTCATCCAAATTAATAATTAATGTCATCATGGGAAGGCAAAACCCGTGGAGGGGTTCTGGGATATAAGATTTTTGTTTGGTCTCTCAAACATTTGGGGATTTCTTTTGCATATTTTCTGCTGTATTTCGTCGTTTTTTATTTTCTTTTTGCTTCTGGTAAGGCCTTTCATGCCCTTTATACTTATTTTAATAAAATGCAGAAATATGGGCCTTTGAAATCAATCATTAGCATTTATCGTAATTATTACCTTTTTGGGCAGATTTTAATCGATAAAATTGCTATGTTGTCCGACTTCCAGGCAAATCTTACTTTTAATTTTGAAGGAGAAGAGTTTCTTCGGAAAATGGATAATGGCGGATTATTAATCAGCGCTCATCTTGGGAATTGGGAAATCGCCGGGCAATTACTGAACCGGTTGGAAAAGAAGATCAATATCATTGTATTTGATGCAGAACATCAACAAATCAAGAGATACCTTTCGGATGTAATGACAAACAGGAATGTCCACTTCATTGTGATCCGTGATGACTATTCACATCTGTTGGAAGTAAAGCAAGCACTGTCGAATAAAGAGATCGTTGCAATGCATGGTGACCGCTTTATGGAAGGTAATAAAACGGTCAATCTCCCCTTTTTAGGAAAGTTAGCCGCTTTTCCATTAGGCCCTGTAAATATGGCTGCGAAATTTAACGTTCCCGTCTCTTATGTATTTGCCATAAAAGAAACAAAGAGTCATTATCATTTTTATGCAACCCCTCTTTTACATATTCCTTATTCGCGAAACCTTCAACAACGCGATCTCCTTTTGGGAAATGCAATCAAAATATTTGTTGGAAAATTAGAAGAAATAATCACCAAATATCCACTTCAATGGTTCAATTATTATGATTTTTGGAAACTCCCGGAAGTAGGATTAATGAAAAAGGAAGGGCTGAACTGATATGAATGAAAAAAAATTACTCTTCGTTTCTGCCAACCGATATGTTAATCCGTACCCCGTATATCCATTGGGTGTATCTTACCTGTGTACGTATCTTCAAAAACGATTGCCCGCATATCAGATCCATATCTTTGATTTTAACCTGAATTCTATTGAATCTTTCAAATCTTATCTAACAGAATTCCTGCCCGATTATATTGGCTTGTCGTTCCGTAATATTGATGACGTAAATTTTTACAGTCAGGAGAGTTTTATCAAAGGCTATAAAAGTATTTTGGATGCCATCCGGGAAACGACTATCGTTCCGGTTATTATCGGTGGATCTGCATTTTCGATCTATCCCCGGGAGTTGTTCTCATTTTTTCAACCGGATTTCGGTATTCGCGGAGAAGGAGAAGAGAGTTTTTACCAATTACTGGTTTCCTTAGATAATGGTGCAGCTGACTTGCACATTGATGGTCTGGTTTACCGGAAAGATAGCGAAGTAGTTGTCAATAATAGAAATCATTTTATTCACCAGCCCGACCTGGAGTTTGATAACAATCTGATACGCTTTTACTGGGATAAAGCAGGTATGGTCAATGTTCAAACAAAAAGAGGCTGCCCATACCATTGCATCTATTGTACCTATCCGCTTATTGAAGGTCAGCAGGTCAGGACTTTGGATTCTGATAAAATTCTGCACACCTTGTCTGATCTCTATTACAACCATCAGATCAATTATGTGTTTTTTACCGATTCGATTTTCAATATTAGTAACCCGTTCAACAGAGAACTGGCAAGGAAAATCATCGATTCAAAACTTCCAATTCACTGGGGCGCTTATTTTGCACCATATAACCTTTCACTGGAAGATTTAAAATTATATGCTGACGCAGGCTTGACTCATATAGAATTCGGAACTGAATCACTTTCTGATACTACCTTAAAGCATTATGGAAAACATTTCAATGTCGAAGAAGTTGTAAAAGTTTCAGACTTTTGTAATCAGGTTGGCATTTACTTTTGTCATTTTATGATTATTGGAGGATATGGTGAAACTGAATCAACCATCAACGAAAGCTTTGAGAATTCCAAGCGGATTGGAAATACGGTTTTCTTCCCTTTTGTAGGAATGCGTATATACCCTGGAACAGAGTTGCATAAACTGGCCTTGGCAGAAGGAATCGTTCACCCCGAAGATGATCTTCTCGAACCTGTCTATTATATTGCACCGGAAATTAATTACAACACTTTAAAGGAACGTGCTGATAATACCGGGCGCCGGTGGGTTTTTCCTGATGAAGATGTAGCTACGGCGATGAACCGGATGCGGAAAAGAAAAAGAAAAGGATCTCTATGGCATCATTTGAAAAAATAAATATCCCTCAAAAACCACCGATGGTAATGGTTGATAAGGTGATCGACATCTCCGGAAAAACAACTGTTACGTCATTTCATATTTGTCCTGAAAATGTTTTTCTTGAGAATGGACTTTTCCGTGAACCTGGTTTGATTGAGAATATGGCACAAACAGCCGCTGCCGGCGTAGGGTCAAAGCCAGGACATACAGGAAAAAACCCTCCGATGGGTTTCATTGGAGGGATAAGAAACCTCAAAATAAATTCATTTCCGGCTGTAGGACAAGAAATCAGGACATCTGTTACGGTAACACATGAAATTTTTGATGCTACTGTCGTGGAAGGAACGATTTCTATTGATCAGAAAATCATTGCTTCTTGTGAATTGAAAATATTTCTGTTAGACAAGTAATCTATATGGAAACAAACGAAGATCCAATTTATAAATATAACCGGGAACTTTTTTATTATTTCGATAAGGAAAAGGGATATACCCAGAAGGTTGATTATCAAGTTGTCGAAAATCAAACAATTATCAAGCAAAGCTGGGATGCCGCTGAACAACGTTTGGAACAGGTTAAGCAGCAGATCATCAATGGAAAACTTAGTCCGATTGCATATTATATGGAGAAAGCCCTCATGGAAGTGCCCATGCTGGCGGCTTATATGGAGATTTGGTCATGGCGGGTCAAGCATCATTTAAAACCAAAAGGGTTCAATAAGCTGAAACCTGAACTCCTTAAAAAATATGCTTCCATTTTTAACATACCAGTTGAGGAATTGAAAAACCCGATTTTTTAAACATACATACAGAAAACTACTAGATGATAAAATTAGATTATGAGCATCGGCAGGCAGGGCATTGTGAAAGTGGAGTAACATCCAATCTTTTAAATTATTATAAGTATAAGATCAGCGAACCCATGGTTTTTGGTATCGGAGCCGGGTTGTTCTTTAGCTATTTGCCATTTATGAAAATGCAACATGCTCCTACCACTTCTTTCCGTGTCTGGCCCGGGATGGTTTTTGACATGACTACGAAAGTACTTGGGGTGAAAGCCGAAATTCACCGTTTCCGCAATCCTAAAGAATCAATGGATAAACTGAATGAAGTGCTCGACAAGGGATTCCCTGTCGGGTTACAAGTAGGCACTTTCCATCTTCCATTTTTTCCTCCGGAATACAGGATGCATTATAACATGCACAATATGGTAGTGTATGGTCATGACAACGGAACATATTTTATCAGCGATACTTTGATGGAAAATCCGGTCGAAATCAGTTATAACGATCTGATGCGGGTTCGTTTTGCTAAAGGGACATTTGCTCCTCAGGGCCGTATGTATTATCCTACGTATGTCCCCTCATACATTGATCTAAAACCTGCTATTATTAAAGGAATCAATAAAACGGCCAACAATATGATCGGAATCCCTTTTCCACTTGTCGGAGTCAAAGGAATCCGGTATCTCTCAAAGAGAATGCGGAAATGGGAAAAAAACCTTGGTCCTGAGAAAGCTTCTTACTATTTAGGTCAGGTATTACGAATGGAGGAAGAGGTCGGTACAGCTGGAGCAGGATTCCGATTTATCTATGGCGCTTTTCTAGATGAAGCATCACGGGTATTAAACCAGGATTGGCTTAAGGAAATGTCTCTTGAAATGGGAGAAAATGCCAATAAATGGCGCGATTTTTCTTATCTGGGCTCCCGGCATTGTAAAAAAAGAGGGAAACCAGAACAATCGTATGATTATTTAGCAGATATGTTATTAGAATGTGCCGATAGAGAAGAGAAGATTTTTCGGAAATTGGCCAAAATCAAATAATATTTCTACTTTCGCGCCGAAAGGTTTTCTTGCAAAAAACAAACAGAAATGGACGATCCTACTAATCCTGTTTACAAAGACCAACGACACGGGAAATCAAGGGAATTACTTTATTCTTATGATGAAAACGGGAAATTCAAGAAAACCGTTGGGTTCCATGGAGAACCGGATCGTGTCATTTTACAGCAAGCCTGGGATGTTTTTAATGACCGAATCGAAAATGCCAGACAAAAAGTAATTATTGGGAAAGTCAGTCCGATTGTTTATTATATGGAAAAAAATCTGATGGACCCACTTTCCTTGTCTATGTTGACTGGAATTTCGATCTGGCGGGTGAAACTTCATTTTAAACCATTTATGTTTAAACGATTGAACAGAAAAATTTTGCAGAAATATGCCGATGCCTTCAACATTGGGGTTAACAAATTAACCAAAGTTGAATAATTCAACCAAATTCTATGGAAACCAATAAAATTATACTCAATTATACTCACAGGCAGGCTGGGCATTGCGAGAGTGGCGCTACTTCTAATTTACTGAACTTTTATGGTCATGATTTATCAGAACCAATGGCATTTGGGATTGGAAATGGTTTGTATTTTAGCTATATACCTTTTTTAAAAGTTCAGTATGCTCCAATGATATCTTTCCGGAATCTACCCAATGTGGTTTTCCACCGTTCCGCTAAGTATCTGAATATCGATGCTACCGTGGTAAAAAAAATCAGGGATCCAAAAGAGTCCATGCTGGCGCTTGACCGTAACCTTGAAAGAGGGATCCCTACCGGAATGCAGGTCGGGACTTTTAACATCACTTTTTTTCCTCCCGAATACAGGATGCATTACAATATGCATAATTTTGTTTGTTTCGGTAAGGAAGGAAATCTTTACCATATTAGTGATACCGTGATGGAAGATACTCAGGTACTTTCATACGAAGATCTGCTGAGGGTCAGATATGCTAAAGGTCCCTTTGCACCCAATGGAAAAATGTATTGGATCAATAACGTCCCCAAAGAATTGGATATGAAATCAGCCATCGCTGCCGGGATTAAAAAGACGGTGTACGAGATGATTAAAATTCCTTTCCCGTTAATCGGTGTAAAGGGATTACGTTGGTTGTCGCGTGATCTTAAAAAATGGCCTCGTAAACATGGTAATGACAAAGCTTCTTTTTATCTTGGACAAATTCTCCGTATGGCAGAGGATTTTGGTACCGGAGGAGCTGGTTTCCGTTACATCTATGGTGCATTTCTTAAAGAATCTGGGGAACTGTTGAATAATAGTGAATTATTGGAAGCTTCAGATATGATGGGAAAAACGGCTAATCAGTGGCGGGAGTTTACTTATATAGGAGCTAAAAACTGTAAGAACCGCGCTGCCCCCCAGGAAGATTATGGGATGTTGGGAAATAGGCTGTTTGAAATTGCAGAAATGGAGGAAAAAGTGTACAGGAAATTAGATAAAATCAAAATTTAGATGTCCGATCAGCCAATTATTAAAATCAGGGATTTATCAAAAACATATAAAGGAAACGATGAACCGGCAATCAAATCCATTTCACTGGATATTTTTTGTAATGAAATTTTCGGATTGCTTGGCCCCAATGGCGCAGGAAAGACAACAGCCATCTCCATTTTATGTGGACTCTTCCCTCCTACCCAAGGAAAGGTGACTATTGATGGATGGGATATCCATTCAGATCTTGATAAAATTAAACATATCATTGGAGTTGTCCCCCAAGATCTTGCACTCTATCCTACCCTTTCTGCCCTTGAGAATCTTACATTTTTTGGAAATATGTATGGCCTTAGGGGAACTTTACTTCGCGACCGGATCCATGACTGTTTGAAAGTGTTTGGACTGGAAAAAGTCGCCAAAAACCAAATTACTACATATTCCGGAGGGATGAAGCGGCGGGTTAATTTGATTGCTGGTCTTTTACATAAGCCTAAGGTCCTTTTTCTGGATGAACCCACCGTTGGAATTGATGTACAATCGAGAATAGTGATCCTTGATTATCTGAATGAAATCAATAAGCTCGGCACTACGATTATTTATACCTCACACTATATGGAAGAGGCTGAAAATCTATGTTCACGTGTCGCCATCGTAGATCGTGGCAATATTATTTCTTTGGGGAATCCCAAAGATTTATTAGGAGATCATACTGAATTTAAAAATCTTGAAAATATATTTTTACACCTTACAGGTAAAGACCTCCGCGACTAAAGTAAGATTCTATGTTTAAATTTTTTGCCGGATTCAGAAAAGAGTTACTGTTGCTACTCCGAGATAAAGCCGGATTAATTATCCTCTTTATCATGCCCATGGTTCTGATCATAATCATGTCATTACTTCAGGAAGTGGGCTATAGTTCAATCACCAGAGAATCAAGAATGAAAGTACTTTTTTTAGATAATGATAAAGATTCTTTAGGATTGAGAATCGGAAAAGGTCTCCGAAATTCCAATTTTTTTGAAGTTATCGATTCACTGAACGGTAACCGGGTTACTGAGAAATCTATCCGGGAAGCTGTAAAGCAGGGCGACTATCTCATCGGGATTGTAATTCCAAAGGGAATCACCAAATCAATTCGCGCTAATGTCAGTCTGATGGTGGCCCAGACTTTATCTGGTTTTGGGATGTTCAATCCGTTATTGATCAATAATATCCCGATGAAGAATGCGGATACGGTAACGGTTTTTTTTGATCCGACCATCAAAAAATCCTTCCAGACAGCCATTCTCAGCAACATCAAGGAATTCAATTATAAAATTGAAACTGAGATGGTGTTCCAAACATTTAACCAGGAAATGTCCAGGATATTTCCAAATTACCTGCCACCTGAGCATAATTTCAAGGAATCGGTTTATTTCAAAGAGGTATTCCCAACCTTTAAGAAAACTGAAGAGATTCCAAACACAGCTCAGCATAATGTCCCTTCCTGGGCCGTATTTGCTATGTTTTTTATCATCATTCCATTTACAAACAGCATGATGACTGAACGACAAGAAGGCAGCTTGTTCAGAATACAAAGTTTACCGGTCTCCTTTATGAAACTTTTATTTTCAAAGGTTTCCGTTTATCTTGTCGTTTGTATCTTACAAACAATCCTGATGATTCTTACCGGGATTTACCTGCTCCCCTTGTTTAATGCGGTTCCCCTTGTGCTTGGTAATCATCTGTTTGCGCTGTCAGTCGTCACCATTGTTATTTCCCTGGCAGCGTTGGGATACGGTCTTTTAGTAGGCACTATCGCAACAACCAATCAGCAAGCTGCTGCTTTTGGCGCTGTTTCGATCATCATTATGGCCGCCCTAGGAGGACTTTTTGTGCCAATGTATCTGATGTCGGATAAAATGCAACTTGTGGCGGGGTTTAGCCCCCTTAACTGGGCTCTCACCGGATACTATACCATTTTCATCCGTTCGGGTGGTCTGATGGAGATTCTTCCCCAGATTTTTAAATTATCCCTCTTCTTTATAGTCTCTGTAGTAATCACGTTTGCATTTCGTACCATTAAAAATCCCTTGAATAAATAATGATGGAATTGACCGATAGAAAAGAAATTAGTGTAAGGTTTTCAGAGGTTGATTCCATGCGGATTGTTTGGCATGGAAATTACATTAAATACTTTGAAGATGGACGTGAATCCTTTGGGATCAAGTATGATCTGGGGTATCTCGAAGTTTATAAACACCAGGTTATGATTCCGTTGGTTAGAATTTCCTGTGATTTCAAAAGACCTTTACAATATGGCGATATCGCCATTATTGAAACCCGATATATCCCTACTGATTCAGCCAAAATTGTTTTCGAATATACCGTTTTCCGGAAATCAGATATGGAGATCATGGCTACCGGTAGTTCCATCCAGGTATTCCTGACCCAGACCGGAGAATTATTACTTACTGCTCCCGAATTTTATACGGGATGGAAAAAGCATTGGGGCATTATTGATGAATGAACTATGAGACCTGTCTATATCACTGCTGATAATATCATTACCTCATTGGGTTTTAATACCAGTGAAAATGTTAGGTCGATTCAAAATAATGTGATAGGCCTGAAGCAGATTGAGGATCCTTCCTTATATCCATCGCCCATTACATTATCAAGGGTAAATACTCCTGAGCTGGAACTGCGATTTTCTGAGGTTCTTCAAAAACATCAAAAAAATACCGCTCCGGTCTCTTATACCCGACTCGAAAAAATTCTCCTTGTTTCAATTTCAGATGTTCTTTCTGCATCAAATATTAACCTCTGGAATAAACGAACTTTATTTGTTCTTTCTACTACCAAAGGTAATATTGATTTGTTGGAGGAACGTTACAAAGCACAGTTTAATCACCGTCGTATCTTTTTATGGGAACTTGCCCGTGTTATTGGTGCTTTTTTTGGATTTACGCTTCCTCCTGTGGTTATCTCCAATGCTTGTATTTCAGGAATTCTCGCTCTGATAACCGCTTCCCGCTTTATTCAATCGGGTTTGGTCGATCATGCTGTAGTAGCTGGTGGGGACATCGCTTCAGAATTTGTCATCACAGGATTCCAGTCATTTCAGGCAATCAGTCCGGCTCCTTGTAAGCCATTTGACCTTCACCGTACCGGTCTCTCCCTGGGAGAAGGTGCCGGTGCAATGATTCTTTCTGCTTTTCCAAAACCTTCGGTAATAGACCAGATCACCATTGCAGGAGCAGCAACGACAAACGATGCAAACCATATCTCTGGGCCATCCAGGACAGGTGAAGAGCTGGGAATAGCAATTAAAAAAGCGATGGCTGCCGCCAACTTAACACCTGCCGATATTCAATATATTTCTGCTCATGGCACTGCTACTTCTTATAATGATGAAATGGAGTCGAAAGCCATTGCCTGGTGTGACCTTACGAAGGTTCCCGTAAACAGTTTCAAAGGATACTGGGGTCATACTTTGGGCGCGGCCGGCCTGATTGAATCAGTGGCTGCAATTGAATCTTTGAAAACCAATCAACTTTTTGTATCCGCCGGCTACCATGAGTGTGGTGTCCCAGTGCCCATTAATGTCATTACAAAATGTGAAACCAAACCATTGAAACATGCACTGAAAATGGCTTCTGGTTTCGGAGGATGCAATGCTGCAATTATCTACCAGAAATCCTAATATGGACCTGATTATATCCGCATATTGCCAAATTCATGGAAATAAAGTCATTGTCAATGACCGGCTAATCTATTATCAGGAAAATTTTCTTACTTTTGCAGACTTTATTAAATCAGTCTACAAACAAGAACAAATCAATTATCCCAAGTTTTACAAAATGGATTCCATCAGTAAACTTGGATTTCTTGCAGCAGATTTGATTTTAAAACAAAATACAATCTCGGGATACCGCAATGATTCGGTTGGAGTGGTTTTGGCTAATTCAAGTTCAAGTCTGGATACAGATATCGCTCACTACGATACTATAAAAGACCGATTGAAATACTTTCCAAGCCCTTCAGTATTTGTATATACCCTTCCGAATATTGTGGTTGGAGAGATTTGTATTAAAAATAAAATCAAAGGAGAAAATGTTTTTCTGATTTCAGAAACTTTCGACAGTACACTCCTTTATAACTATACCCGGCAGTTATTTGAGAATTGCGGGATGGAAGCATGTTTGTGCGGATGGGTGGAAGTACTTGGGAGTAAATACAGAACATTGATTACGCTTATAGAGAAATCTGGTTTACCGATGTCGGACGAAATATCAAAATTTCGACCATTGCCTTTTAACCAAATTAACCTGGACTTAATATTTGAACATAACTGAACAATCTACTATGGAAGAATTAATCAATAAATTGAAGAAAGAAGTCATTGAACAATTGAATCTCGAAGATATTACAGTAGATGATATAAACCCCGATTCACCTCTGTTTGGTGAAGGATTGGGATTGGATTCGATTGATGCCTTGGAATTGATTGTATTGTTAGAAAAAAACTACGGTATAAAGATTGAGGATCCGAAAGATGGGAAAAAAATATTTTATTCCATCCGGACAATGGCCGAATACATTACCGAGCATAAAAAATAAACCTGAATGTCCCAGCGGATTTTTATTACAGGTACAGGAATCATTTCATGTCTGGGAAACAACCTTCAGGAGAACCTTGCTTCCTTACTTTCCACTAAATCAGGCCTTGGAAAAATTCATTATATCAAGACCATATTAAAAGATGAACTCCTTGTTGGAGAAGTCCCTTTTGATTTGGATGGGCTTTTCGATCTGGCTCACATCAATCCTTCAGACGCTTATTCCCGAAATGCATTATTGGGAATTATTGCAGCGAAGGAAGCCTACGATCATGCCCGTGTTTTAGAAAATCCCGGAATAGAAACCGGACTAATATCTGCAACCACAGTTGGAGGAATGGATCGTTGTGATTTATACTATCATGATTTTTTAACCAACGATTCCCGCAATTCATACATCGATGTTTATGACTGTGCCGACAGTACTGAAAAAATTGCCTCGATTCTGAAGATTAAAGGTTTTATTACAACGATAAGCACTGCTTGCTCTTCTGCTGCCAATGCATTGATGCTGGGAGCCCGAATGATCCAAACAGGGCATCTCGATCGCGTTATTGCCGGAGGATGTGAAGCACTGACAAAATTTCATCTGAATGGATTTAATGCCCTTAAAATCCTCGATAAATCACCTTGTAAACCATTTGATCGTCATAGAGCCGGGATCAATTTAGGAGAAGGTGCTGCCTATTTGGTATTGGAATCGGAATCGGCTTTGAAAAAGACCGGGAACCAACCCATTTGTGAACTTGCAGGATGGGGAAATGCATGTGAAGCATTCCATCAAACAGCCTCTTCGCCCGATGGTATCGGCGCACTTCTGGCAATGAAAAAAGCGCTTGATCTATGCGGAATGAAGCCGGAATCAATCGATTATATCAATGCCCACGGAACTGGTACCGATAATAATGACCTTTCGGAAGGACGGGCCATTGAAACTTTATTCGGGTCTTCAATTCCGAAAATCAGTTCAACAAAACCTTTTACCGGACATACCACCAGCGCCGCCGGCTCAATAGAAGCCATTCTATCGATACTTTGTATTCAGCAACGGGTGATCTGGCCAAATCTGAATTTTGAAGTACCCATCAATGAACTCCATTTTTCTCCCGTGAAGACCTTAATCAATAATGCTAACCTTAATGTCGTCATGTCGAATTCATTTGGTTTCGGCGGAAACGACACCTCGTTAATCTTTAAAAAAACATCAAACATTTAATCACTTTTCATGCCTTATATCAACGGAATCGGACTTATCTCTCCACAAAAAACTGTCGACACTCATGAGTTTCTGACGGAAATTATGGAATATCAGGCTGATTTTTTGAAATGCATCGAGCCGGTCTATAAAAAATACATCGATCCCATCCAGTCAAGACGGATGAGCCGACTCATCAAAATGGGGATCGCTTCAGCCAAAATCAGTTTGATGGATGCTGGGTGTGATATGCCGGATGCAATCATTACGGGAACTGGGCTTGGAAGCGTTGAGGAAACTGAAAAAATTTTAGGAGAGATTTCGAAAGATGAAAAATTTCTGAATCCCACTCCGTTTATTCAATCTACATACAATACAATCAGCTCTCAGATTGCCATTCAACTGAAATGTCATAATTATAATTCCACGTATGTCCATCGTAATTTTTCTTTCGAAAATGGATTACTCGATGCATTGATGCTGATGGAAGAAGAAATGGCTCAGAACATCCTGGTGGGTGGGATTGATGAAATGACATTTAACCATCTTCAAATTATCCGAAGAGTTGGCCAATGGAAAAAGGAACCCGTAAACAATCTCAAAGTGAGGGAGTATCAGACCCCTGGTGCCCTGGCTGGAGAAGGAGCTGCCTTTTTTACTCTTGGAAAAGAAAAAACCGCTGAAAGTTATGCTGAACTTCTGGATGTACTGACCCTCTTCGATATTGAACAAACAACTTCCATTCCTGATGTTATTGAGCGTTTCCTGGAAAAGAATAATTTATCCCGTCCCAATATTGATCTTTTGATTTTAGGAGTGAACGGTGATATTCAATATGATCCGGTTTATTATCAGATGTCTAATGATTTCTTTCCGGGAGTTCCTCAAGCCTGGTTCAAGCATCTTTGCGGTGAATATTATACAGCTACCGGATTTGCACTTTACGCTGCCGCTAACATCCTGAAAAGAAGAGAATATCCACCAATCATGCAACTGAATGATTTACAACCTTCCTCATGGAAAAATATCCTTATTTATAATCAACTCCGAAATATAAATCACGCACTGATGTTGGTCCGGGCAATATCCTGATTTTTCCATTGTATTATTTCTGTTAATTTTGCCGCTTCATTTATTTTTTCTCAAATGTCAAAACGGGTTTATGTCACGGGAATTGGAGTTGTTTGTGCCATTGGGAACAATGTGGACGAAACACTGACATCACTGCTTGCAGAAAAATCGGGTATCGGAGAGATTACACTTTTCTCATCAATACACAAAGGGATCCTGCCCCTGGCCGAGGTTAAACTGACTACCAACCAATTGCTTGATGAAATTGGACACAAGGGCGCAAAAAACCTTACAAGAACTGCATTGTTGGGAATCAAAGCTGCAAAAGAAGCGCTTGGATCGTCCGGAATCACCGATATTCAAAAACACAGAACCGGTTTGGTTTCTGCCACAACCGTTGGAGGAATGGACCTAAGCGAAAATTTCTATGCTGAATTTCTGGAGTCCCCTCAAAAAGGCAGGATGATCAACATCGTAAATCATGATTGTGCAGATAGTACGGAACGGATTGCTTCAAATCTCCATATCACCGATTTTGTAACGACCATTAGCACGGCATGTTCCTCTTCGGTAAACGCCATCATGTTCGGCTCAAATCTGATCAAATCGGGGCAATTAGATCGGGTTTTAGTAGGCGGAAATGACGCTTTAACTCGATTTACCTTAAATGGTTTCAATACCTTAATGATTCTTGATAAAAATGGCTGTCACCCCTTTGATGAACATCGCGCCGGTTTGACTTTGGGCGAAGGCGCTGCCTTCCTTGTCCTGGAATCCGAAGAAATCGTTCATAAAGAACAAAAGAAAATCCTTGCTGAAATATTGGGATACGGAAATGCCAACGATGCCTTTCACCAAACAGCCTCTTCACCGGATGGTACTGGTGCTTTTCTTGCCATGTCGAAAGCGCTGAAAATGAGCGGACTTAAACCAGCGGAAATCGATTATATCAATGTTCATGGAACAGGCACAGAAAACAACGATCTTTCTGAAGGGATAGCCATGGAAAGAATATTTGGGGATCAGGTACCTCCATTCAGTTCTACCAAAGCATTTACCGGCCATACACTCGGTGCAGCCGGCGCTGTGGAAGCAGTAATCTCGATTCTTTCTATCAGAAACCGCGTAATTTTCCCGAATCTTAATTTTTCCACTCCCATGAAAGAGTTGAAAATTCAACCGGTCCGAAAAACAATCAGGAATATCGAACTTCGCCATATATTATCAAACTCATTTGGTTTCGGAGGAAATAACTCCAGTGTGATCCTTTCCAAAGTCTGAGATACAATGACAAACAAACACATTTACATCAACGGATTGGGAAATGTTTCTCCACAAAAAACAACCGATTCGGGCCATTTTCTCCAAGAACCATTCTTTTTTGAAACCAATCAGCTTAAATGTATTGATCCGGGTTTTAAACAGTACATTCCTTCGGATCTTTTCCGACGCATGGGGCGAATCATAAAAATGGGTATAACTGCGGCAAAAATTTGTTTGCAGGATGCCAAACAATGCAACCCGGATGGAACCTTTCTTTCACCGGATGCGATTGTTACGGGAACCGGCCTGGGATGTATAGAAGACACTGAAAAATTCTTAACCAACATGATCCGTAATAAGGAGGAATTCCTTACTCCTACCTCCTTTATTCAATCGACTCACAATACGGTAGCTGGACAAATTGCCCTTCTGCTCAAGTGCCATGGTCATAATTTTACATTTGTTCATCGTGGATTCTCTTTCGAAAGCGCACTGCTCGATGCCATCACACAAATTAATATGGAGGAATTCTCAAATGCATTAGTTGGTGGAACTGATGAACTTACTCAGAACTCTTTTGCCATCACCTCAAGATTGGGACATTGGAAACGAAAACCAATCAATACACAGGATCTGTTGCTTGACCGGCAGCGTGGATCCATAGCCGGCGAAGGTGCTTCTTTTGTTTTTTTAGAGAACACTAAAAACAGTGGGACTTATGCAGAGCTAAAAGGTGTACTCATGGTTCTTAACCCATCCTCAACCTGTGAACTCAGCGAAAAAGTAAAAGCCTTCCTTGAATTACACAATCTATCAGAACGTAATGTTGATCTTTTATTGCTGGGATTGAATGGTGATTCAATGAAAGACCGGGTTTACCATGAACTGGTTGAAAAATGTTTTCAAAATACCTCCCTCGGTTTTTTTAAACACCTTTGCGGAGAATATCAAACTGTTTCTTCTTTTGCACTCTGGCTTGCATCGATGATCATGAAGACCCAAAACATTCCAACTCCGGTGCGTCTTAACCATGTCCCTGAAAAAATCAGACATATTCTTATCTATAATCACTATCAGGCAATAAATCATTCGTTTATCTTAATTAGTCACCCGTAGATGTTTACTTTTAAGCGGTTCACTGTCATCTTCTTTATTCTGCTTCTCGTCTTAAACCTCTGGAGTTTCTTTGCTTGTCATCAACCTGATTGCTTTCTTTGTTCCCATCTGCTTTTATGCTATTTTCTCGTATTTGTCATCTATTTTGGGGTTTCCGTTGCCATGGCCTTTGTCCCGCGTTCTAATTTTCATTATCCTGTAATAAGCAGTGGGAATACTGACCAACCTTGGGTTTCGCTCACTTTTGACGACGGCCCTAACCCTGAAAAGACTCCGTTTATTCTGGAAATTTTAAAAAAATACAACCTGAAAGCGACTTTTTTTTGTCCTGGTAAAAATATCCAAGCCAATATGGAACTGGCAACCAGAATCCATGAAGAAGGTCATATTATTGGAAATCATTCGTTCAGCCATTCCAAATGGTTCGATTTTATTCCCGCTTATAAAATGAAAGCTGAATTGTTGAAAACCGATCAGCTAATAAGAGATGTAACTGGAAAATCCCCGCTTTTTTTTCGCCCACCTTATGGCGTGATCAATCCCATGGTGAGTAAAACCCTTAGAAAAATGCATTGGGAGGTTATTTGCTGGAATATATGGTCGATGGATACCCTGAACCTCAACTCCTCCAAAACCATGAATAAAATCATCTCCCTTTTAAAACCAGGAGGAATTATTCTGGTGCATGACCATACTACTTTCATTCAACAAAATCTGGAGGCACTAATTCAGAATATCAATAGAAAAGGATTTATGATTGTTCCACTCGATCAGTTATTAAAAATGAAAGCCTATGCGTAGATACGGATTGCTATCTGTTTTTTGTATTCTTACTTTTTGTGCTTTTTCTCAGCAAAAACCGCTTAAACCTGCTGCCATCGCTTCATTAAAAGAAAGTGTTAGAGATGCTTCACAAAAAACACAAACCATCACCAGCGATTTTGTACAGGTGAAATCAATGAATATGTTGAACGAATCGATTCGGTCGGAGGGTAAGTTCCTTTTTAAAAAGGAAAAAATGCTTCGATGGGAATATCTTCACCCCTTTTCCTACCTCATTATCATTAACAACGATCATATCTTAATCAAAGATGATAAAAAAGTGAATCAATTCAATCTTCAGTCAAATAAGGTCTTTCTCGAAATAAACCGGATCATCATCGGAAGCATACAGGGTACTTTATTACAGGATGAAACAAATTTTCAGGTTTCATTTTTTGAACAACCACAGGATTATATTGTCAAACTAAAACCTTTGTCACAGAAATTAAAAACCTCCCTTTCTGAAATCATTATTTTTTTTGACCGAAAGGATTTTTCTGTCAATGGAATTGAAATGAATGAACCCGGTGGCGATGTTACAAAAATCAACTTTAAAAATAAAAAACTCAATCAGCCGATTGCCAATGAAAAATTTATTCTTCGTTAGTTTACTCGGGTTCCTGTTGATGGCTGGTTGCGTTTCCATTAAACCGAAAAACCTTACCCGCTCTACTTCCGGCGATATTTCCCATATAGATGTTCCGGCTAATCTACTTGGAAATTTCAACAAGGCACTGTATACAGCCACACTTGACATTAAGAAGCACCATTTAAGCGGATTAATGTTAATTAAAAAGATGGATTCTGTACCTGAAGTATACCGATTGGTTTTTGCCAATGAGTTTGGGATGACCTACTTCGATTTGGAGATGAAACCCGACAGCTTTAAGGTGATCTCTTGTTTTGAACCATTATATAACAAAGCTCTGATAAAAATTCTTGAAACAGATTACAGGTTGTTGCTCAGTTGCTATCCGAAAATAACAAGCACAACATATCAGCAGGAAAAATCCAGACAGATCATCATTTCAGGAGATGCAGGAAAAATAAAATTTTGGAAAACCTATTCCGCCACCAGGGATACTCTTTTATCCATTGCCGGAAAATCGAATTTTGCGGATGCGGCAAAAATCAATCTTTCGTCCTATTCAAAAGGTTTCCCAACTAAGATCATCATCCTGAATCAGTTCATCGGAATGCAACAATCGTTGCAATTATTGAGTAAATAAGCTGTATTTTTACCCAATAATTAAAACATTAATTAATCAGGATTATGCTTTTGGGTAACTTTTTTGATATTCAGTCTTTTACAAATACGGAAACTTCCGAAGATCAACAAAAATATAAAGTTTCAACAAAGCTCAACCAAAATCACGCTATTTATCAGGGTCATTTCCCGGGGAATCCGATTGTTCCCGGAGTATGCCAGGTACAGATGGTAAGAGAATTAGCGGAAAAGGCCTTGAACACTTCATTGCGCTTGACTGAGTCAGACAATATCAAGTTTTTATCGATGATCATTCCGCATGAAAATCCTCTTCTGGATGTTGACTTGGTTATCAAACCGTTATCTGAAAACCGGTACTCAATTACGGCAACCTTAGGAAAATCAGAATCGATTTTTTTGAAATTCAAGGGTAAATTTGAAAAAGCTGTCTGATGGCTGAAAAACACACATTATTGCTGACTGTCCGTGGATATGAGTTGGATTCCTACAACCATATCAACAATGCTGTATATCTCAACTATTTTGAACATGCGCGTTGGGAATATTTCAAAGCACTGGATTTGATGCCTTCTTTAACTGAAAGCGAATTATCGTTGGTGGTTACCGATATCCATATCCGGTATCAGCGGGAAGTGAAATTATTTGAGGAATTGATCGTCGAATCTTCTTGCTTCCCTGAAAAACCATATTTAATTTTCCAGCAACGAATTATTAAAAAATCGACTAACCTACCTGCTGCACGGGCTACCACCAAACTTATTTTTGTTGATAAGGAAAAAATGGCACGTGATATTCCCGATGGTCTATTGAAGAGATTAAAATAGATTTGTGAAGTGACCCATGTACCCAATATATCATTTGAAATTATTAACGATATCGGAATAATTTCCCTTGGGAATCCGCCTTCAAACAAGCTGGAACAACCGGAATTTATTCCGCTTGAGCAGTTTCATGAATGGATTCAGGATGAATCGGTGAAAGCTTTGATCATCACAGGAGAAGGCAAAAACTTTTCTTCCGGTGGAAACTTAAAGGAAATTTTTCATCAAACACAGGATCCGGAGCGACTTGCCTTTGGAATGAACGCCGGGAAAGAATTGTTAGAAGCCATCAACGACCTGTTGATTCCCTCCATTGCAGCGATCAACCGCGTTTGTTTTGGTGGCGGACTTGAAATCGCTCTGGCTTGTCATATCCGGGTTGCATCAGAAAATGCGCTGTTGGCATTTCCCGAAATTAATTCCAACCTGATGCCGGGTCTTGGAGGCACCATTCGTCTTCCTGAAATCATTGGTCTTTCCCAAGCAACTCGGGTTATTTTGGGAGGAGATATTGTGAATGCTTCAGATGCTAAGAGTATGGGGCTTGTCGATTTTCTGGCCCAAAAGGATCATGCATTTGAATATGCATTTTCGTTAGCCCGGAAAATGACCATCGATCGTCCTGTTAAGGTGATTAATGCCATCATGAAATCCCTGAAAAATGCCGCTACCTTATCCCCCACTGAGGCAATGAAAGATGAAACTCGGCTTTTTTGTATGCTTGCCATTAACGAGGCTGAAAGACGTAAAATGGAGGGAGAATAACCGATGACATTGCAATGGCGAATCGAAGATAATATAGGCTGGTTGGCCATCAATCAACCTCCCGCGAACACAATGTCCCTTGAGTTTTTCCGCGATTTTCAGGAAGCCATTCAGATTGTTGAGCATACTGACGGATTGAAAGCTTTGATTATTCATGCTAATGGAAGACATTTTTCCTCAGGGGCAAATCTCGATGAACTGTTGGATCATGTTGATGAAGAAGTGATGCTTCAGCATTATAATGCTTTTCTTCACCTTGAACAACTGGGTATTCCTGCAATATCCGCCATCCGAGGTGTATGTCTGGGTTCTGCAATGGAGTTGACCCTTTTTTGTCATTTCAGAATTTGTTCCAATGAAGCAGTTTTCGGTTTTCCGGAAACAACTTATAATCTCATGCCAGGGATTGGAGGTGTCCAAAGGTTTTCCAAATTGGTGGGCAAAGCCAAAGCATTGGAGCTTATTCTGCATGGAAATACTTTTTCAGCACGGGAAGCATTCGAATTCGGACTGATTGATGCCATCGTTCCAAAACATGAACTTTTAACATTTGCTGCGCGTTTTGCCAAAACGTTACCGTTAAATATAACCGGAACTGACCGCCGCATCTGTCTCCAGAAGTATTTAAATCCATTGAATGCAAAAATTAACCTCTGAAATATTTGTCAAAATTGCCGGAACAGGATCCTACCTCCCCGGAAAACCCATTCCATTCGAGGATGTGGATACCTATTTAGGAGAATTGCGCGATGCCCCTGAAAAAATCCGGAAATGGATGAAAAGGGTAAAAGGGTTGATGAAAGAGTTGCTCGATGTAAAATTTTACCACTTTGCAATGGACCCGGATACACGTAAATTTACGGATGACAACATCACCATGTCGGTAAAAGCATCCAGGGATGCCATTTTAGATGCAGGACTTAAGCCTGAAGATATTGACTTGATTGTTTATGGAAGCGCTCATCAGGATCAGATGCCTACGGCCAGTGTCCGCATTCAGGAAGCATTGGGAATAGAGCTATGTGCAGAAATTTCGGTTCATGCTAATTGTACTTCAGCATACAAAGCCCTGTTGATCGGTTCTGATATGATCCGCCTTGGCCGGTATAAAACCGTACTGATGGTTTCCTCCAATATTTCCTCCTCCGAATTGATTGCTGAATATTACAATCAACCAATAGTAAAGAAGGAAGAACTCTTTTTACGGTATTTTTTAAGCGATGGAGCTTCTGCTATCGTATTACAAGCATCGGATCAATGTAACAAAGGATTGTTCGTTGAATCGAATTACATCGAATCCTGTGGTGGAAACAAACCTTCGGCCATGGGAAACAAACGTCCGGCCTATTGGATGAACCCAAAAGAAGAATTCGAACAGGGATTTCACCATCTGGCCCAAATGTTCCAGGAAGAATTAAGCGCGAACTTTCATGAACCAGGTGGTTCCGTTTTTTATAAGGGAATTCGGAGAATGTTTGATATTTATCCGTTCAATCTGAATGCAGTAAGATTCTTCCAGGTAAACTTCCCTTCTAAACATATTGCAGAATTGGTTATGGATGAGTGTGTGGAATTGGGAATTGCCCGACAAACACTCTATTCCAAAATGGCTTCCATGGGATATATTGGCCCCCCAATGGCCTTTCTTTGTCTTGACAGAATCTGTAAAGAAGAAAAATTGAATCATGGCGATGTAATTCTCAGCTTCGTTACAGAGGTAAGTAAATTTATGCAAGCCGGATATATTTTAAAATACTATGAAGTATAAGCTCTTTCTGATCAGCCCGAAACAACGGTTCATCAATTATCCAGCTCATAGCGAACTGGCGAAAATGTTCGGGAAGAAACGATTTATGGTACCTCTGGCATTGCCAACCATAGCAGCGCTCACTCCTGGGAATTACGACATCCGAATATTTGATGAAGAGATCGAACATCTCCCAAAAAATGAAAAGCCGGATATTGTTGGAATAACCACGCTGGCAGCCACGGTAAAACGAGCCTTCGAATTGGGCGATACCTATCGTGCCATGGGTGCCAAAGTGGTTTATGGCGGACCTTATGCATCCTTCAAACAGGAAGATGCCTTGAAACACGGTGATTGCGTGATCGCAGGCGAAGCAGAAGGAAAATGGGAAAAATGTCTGGCGGATTTTGAAAATGGACGATTACAGCCGGTTTACGAATCTTCTGAATTTATTCCTTATAAAACCCAAAATCCGCCTCGTTGGGATCTGGTTAATATGAAGCGGATTTTCCAGGTGGCCATACAGGTCTCACGGGGATGCCCTTTCAATTGCGACTTTTGTCTTGTATCAAAGACCTTTGGCCGTAAAATGCGTTATCGTGATATTGATAATGTTGTGGAAGAAATAAAATCGGCTCCGGCAAAGTACTTTTTCTTTGTCGATGATAACCTCACCATCAATAAAACGTATGCAAAAGAACTGATGAAGGCCATCATCCCATTGAAAATATCTTGGGGATGTATGTGCAGTCTCGATGTTGCCACCGATGATGAATTGTTACGATTGATGGCTGATGCCGGATGTTTCAATATCCTGGTGGGTTTTGAATCCCTGAATCCGGAAAGCCTTGACGAATCTCATAAACATCATAACCGGGGCGGGAAAATATACGAAGAGGCCATCAATAAAATTCATGCTGCCGGTATTCATATCAATGCCAGCTTTGTAGTTGGTTTTGATAACGACGGTCTGGATGAATTTGACCGGATCTTCGATTTTACCATGAAACATCATCTGCCCAATGTAAACCTGCATTTGCTCAATGCTCCTCCGGGAACGGAAGTTTATAAAAAATTCCAGGAAGCTGGCCGGCTCCTCTCCTGCGATCCTGAACTTGGGGTTGGCCATTTCCCTACCTTGCATTATATGAATATGTCGCAAATTGAAATTTTCGACAAATACATGCAAACCATTGAGAGACTTTATTCCTTCGATACCATCCGGAAAAAGGGAGAAGCATTATTAAGTAATGGAGCCTTTACGCGACCCGGAGGTGAAATTTCCATATATATGAAAGCCCGTTTATCCTGGATCACCTTCAAAGAATATATTCTTACAACTGATAAAGACCGTAAAGCGCTATTCTTTTACATTTTCGGATTGATCAGAACGAAACGAATCGCCATCGATAAAGGATTGTCGTTCATGCTCACCATGCTTGGATATCACCGCCACATCCAGGAACATGTACGAAATATGGAAGAATATCGTAAAATTGTCATCGCACAGGATAAAGGTCCATGGAAACAATCAAATTCCAGTTGAGATGGGAAACGTCACAACCATAGGGATTATCGGCGAAGGAAAAATGGGAAGCGATCTTTTTTACTATCTTCTCCCCTTCGATTTTACAATCCTCTGGCTATGTAGCAACAATGCCGATGTGACCAAAATGAGGAAACAATTCTACAAACGAATCAACCGCTCCCTCAAAGCAGGCATTATCAACTCATCACGCCATTGTCAACTTACCCGGACTTTAATTACTCAAATCCCTGCAGATTTGAACGATTGCGATCTGATCATCGAAGCGATTCCGGAAAATCTGGAGATGAAACGCACTCTTTTTACCATGTTGCAAAACATCATCCAACCCAACTGTATCTTCGCTTCAAATTCCTCTTCCATCAATCCTTCTGAACTTTGTAACGGAAATATACGAAATGACAAATTTGTCGGACTACATTTTTTTTACCCGATCCAATTGACAAATATTGTCGAATTTATTCGTACTTCAAGTACTTCGGATGAAACTTTAGCCAGCGTCGAATTATTTTTAAAACAGATTAACCGTCAATATCTGATGCTCGAGGAAAAAGACAGTTTTATCCTCAATAAAATTTTCCTCGACTTTCAGAATGAAGCTTATCGGATCGTAAAACAAGGATCTTGTACTTTCCATCAAATGGACCAATTGGTGAAGTCGCGATTTTTTCAATTCGGAGTGTTTGATTTCTTCGACAGCGTTGGAATTGATACCATGCTGGCATCCATTATCAATTATCTCAAAACTGTTCCGGATCCGTCATCGTATAAAGAACTCATATCAGAACTAAGAGAACTTGTGAATTCAGGAAAACTTGGAATAAAATCTAAATCAGGTTTTTACATATATCCAATTGAAGAGTTTGTTGAAGATAAGATTTCTGAAACCACAGAAATTTATCTGTCTCTTCAGCATGTATTTTTTTCCTCTGTCAAACGTTATTCATCTCAATCGGGACTTTCCCAAGAGCAGATTCATGATGCTTTGCACGAGTATTTCGGATAGGTTACTGTTTAATAAATTTTCCTATTTGAAGTGTCTCTGTGAAATTAAAAAAATGTCATGTACATTTGTCTGAATAAAAATCAGAAATATCCTAAGAACAATACTCATGCTTAATTATGGATATTCCATGTAACCATTAAAAAACAAATTATTAATACACGATCTATGAGAAAATCAATAATCCTGGTTTCAACAGTTTTCATTGCATTTTTTTTGTTGATAAATGTCAATACCATATTGGCTTCCGGGCAGAAAACAACGAATACAACATCGGCAGCTTTACCCGATAATATGATGAAATTTGTTCAGAGAGCCTGTATGGATTGTCATTCGGATAAGGGGAGTGCATTGGCTCGCGGAAAAGTGAACTTCTCCAAATGGGGCGATCTTACTATTCAAAAACAAAGTGATAAAGCAAATACCATTTTTAAAGTTCTTTCAAAAGAATCGATGCCACCAAAAAGCTGGAAGAAAAATAATCCCGATTTGATTCCCACAAAAGCAGAAGTGGAAATGGTCGGTAAATGGGTGAATTCCTTGAAGTAACAGAGAAACGGAATGGCAAGAGAAGTTGTAATAACGGGGATGAGTTTAATTACATCTCTGGGTTTAACTATAGAGGAAAACTGGAAAAGTATCATCAACGGAAAAAGCGGGGTCAAAAGGATTACCCTTTTTGATCCTACCAATTGCGCCACTCAGATTGCCGCTCAGGTTCCTGATGAATTTGAGGCACTGTCGAAGATCTGGATAAAAAAAAGGGCAGCAAGTCAAATGACAAGGGTTACCAGGATGTGTATGACTGCAGCAAAAATGGCAGTCGCCAATTCAGGGATGAATTTTGATGACACTGACCGTTCTAAATGCGGGGTGATCATGGGTGTTGTTAATACCGGAAATTCCAGTGTAGAGAAAAACACAACCACACAGAATACTGTATTTAAAAGCATGACCAACGCCATGCCCGCCTGGTTATCGATGGAATATCAGTTAACCGGTCCCAACTTTGCCGTGAATACTGCCTGCGCTTCCTCTGCTTATGCTATATCATTAGGCTATCAGATGATTAAAAGTGGACAATCGGATGTGATGATCGTGGGTGGAGCCGATTCAATTATTAACCCGGAGGAGATCCGGGGATTCAATGCGCTTTATGCGCTTTCGGTTGCCAATGATCCACCAGAACAAGCCAGTAAACCCTTCTCCAAAGACCGGGATGGTTTTGTTATCGGAGAGGGAGCGGGTACCATTATTCTCGAATCCAAAGAACATGCATTAGCCAGAAAGGCTCATATTCATTGCGAAATGGCAGGTTGTTCCATTACAAGCGAAGGATACAACATTATGGCTCCCATGAATGATGGCGAAGGAATGGCTTTTTCAATCCGGAAAGCACTAGAAAATTCCGGAATACAAAAAGAGGAAGTCGGGTATATCAATGCACATGGAACTTCTACGGAGTTGAATGACCGCTTTGAAACCATGGCAATCAAAAAAGAGTTTGGAGAACTGGCTTATCACATCCCCATATCTTCGTCGAAATCTATGCTGGGCCATACCATCGGAGCTGCTGGAGCCATTGAAGCCATCATCACCATCCTCGCCCTTGAAAATGGAATTTTACCCCCGACCATCAATTACCGCATCCCCGACCCTGACCTTGATCTTGACTACATTCCGAATCAGTCGCGGAAAAAAGAAATAAATGTCGCTCTTTCAAACTCCTTTGGTTTTGGTGGACATAATGCAATCATTGTATTAAAAAAGTGATATTTTTGCAAAAAAATAGCATCATGGCAAAAATTACTGAAAGTATAAGGAACGAGGTCAGGGAGGTTGTTTATGGTTTTTTTGCTGAGGAATGTGAAGTAGATATTTCCCGGATCAATGATAAAACGAGCATCATCAAAGATCTCGATGGTGATTCATTGATGTTTCTTGAACTCATTGAAATTTTCAAAAAAAAGTATGACCTCGATATCGAATTGAAAGTCATTGGGAAATATGCGGTTAAACATCCTGTTGCTACCATCGGTCAGTTAATTGAGATGCAACTGCTCATCATTGAACACGAAAACAAATTGCTGGAACTCGATAAATAATTCTTTCTTTGTCCCCCGCAACGTCTGTATTTCTTTTTCCTGCTTTCATCAATAGCTATTCCGAAAATCCGGGATTGACTTTACCTGGATTTTCCGAACTTTTTGACCGGTATATTCAACAGGCAGCCGATTCGGTTGAGCCTAAGCTGGCTTTTTTCGATTTCCATTCATCAAATTTCCTTGAGGATGAATTGCTAACTCAATACATTACGTTTTTATATAGCTGTGCGGCTTCCACAATTCTGAGAAACAATTCTGTACATCCCCGTTTTACAACCGGATACAGCATGGGTATTTATGCTGCTTTTTTTGATGGCGGCTCGGTTTCTCTTGAAACTGGTTTGATGCTTATCCGTTCGGCGTACCAATCGCTGATTTCCAGCCTGGATAACGAAATATATGGAATGGGTGCCATTATCGGACTCAGTCGCTCCGACATCCTGAATATCATTGATTCCCGGTGCCTCAATGTCGAAATAACCAATCAAAATGCTTCCCACTCCTTTGTCATCTCAGGGTTACGAAATAATATTGAAACATTATTGTTTTATGCACACAACGAAGGAGCGTTACATACCCGTTGTTTCAACGTCTCCATTCCCTATCATCACAGTCTTCTTGGTAAAGGTGCAAAGCAATTTGAAGAAAGCATTTCCCATTTGGAAATTCTTCCCTCACACAATCCGGTCATCTCCCTGATTGACCAAAAACAATGTAACACTGCATGGGAACTTAGGCAAGAGGTTGTCCGTAATTTATTTAACCCGCTTAATTGGCTTAAAACGAATGAATGGCTTATTAAAAACGGTACAACAGAAATTATTGAATGTGGTCCTTCAAAAAACCTGGCAAAAAATGCAAAGTTCCTACCTGGAAACTACAGGTTTTATACGCTCGATAAGATATCTTCTCAAATAAAATCAAACCCTTGCGGTTAACCTCCATTTTTTTCTGATCCTAAGTAACGTTCTAAAAAACGGTTCATCCAACCTTTCCTTCCGACGAAGGACAAGAGCCTCCTGTATCATTTCCGAAGGCGGGGATGTTTCCATTGCAGGAATACAATTGTTTCTTGTCAATGAAACCTGATGCATCAGTTCGTCAATCTGTGTTTTTGGAAAATTCTCAGGATAATAATAGGCTGGAGGACGAAGGATGGATTGACCGGGCTTGATTTTATTCTCATCGATTGCAATCTGATACAAGGGGGTATTGGGATAAATCCTCAACCCGGCTGTCATATATACCATGTCTTCCTCACTGACAAAAGAATCGATAAAATCTACCGTTTCATGGAAGGTGTTCGGGTTTTCTCCGGGGCCTCCAAAAAGAAAAAACCACATCGTAGGGAGGTTGTACTTTTTTATCAGCCCGGCCATTTTTTCAATTTCCCACCGGTCAAAGCCTTTGTTTAGATTTTTCAGCATTACAGGCGAGGCGCTATCCGGAGTCGCATCTATCTGCCTGAATCCTGCTTCACGCATCAGTTCAAACAATGCTTCACTCGTATGGCGGGGATTAATTCCCATGGTCCGTAACCTGACTTTGATCTTTTTTTTGATGATCTCCCGGCAAATTGATTCTGCATGTCCCTGGGGGTCATTAAAGGTGGAATCGACAAACTCAAAGGTTAGGTATCCCAAACGACGGTGTACCTGTTCTATTTCATCAGCAATGTCGGAAGGATTTCTCGTTCTGAAGCGACTTCCTTCAATGCATGGATAGGTACAATATATGCAACCATGTGAACATCCCCGTTTCGTTTGGATCGAATATCCGCCTTTTGCCAAATAGGGTTTAAAGTCAATTCGTTGATCCATTTCAGAAAATTCCTGGACGTTTTGAACTATCCTGCCATCTGCAGTCATCAATTTTGAAAGTTGCTCCCGCTCCTTACCTGCCACCAGATCATCCAGAAGTTGAGGGAGCAATTCCTCTCCCTCTCCCACAATGCCAAAATCAGCGCCGGTCATACGCATCATCTCTTCAGGAAAAATACTGAATCCGCTGCCACCCAATATGATCGGAACATGGGTTAACGACTTTACCGGAAGGATGAATTTGGAAAGGATGTCGTCGGGATAAAAAATGTTACGATCCATAACAATATCATCAATGTTGCGGATACTGAAACCGATAAAATCAGGCTGAAACTGCTGAACCAGGTGGATTAATTCCCGACCTTCGTCAAAAACTCCGTCGTATATTTTTACTTCATAGCGATGTTCCAATCTGGCTGCCAATAAACATAATCCCAGCGGGGGAACAGGATATGGTGCCTTCTCAAGATTAGTATTGACCAGCAAAACCTTTTTAAATGACATCTGTTCCTTTTTTTATCAGCCACAAACTTCCTACCCTGGCATGAAATTCATTATATGGAAGCTTGGTTTTTGTAACCGCATTGAAAAAATTGTATTTCCGGTAACATGTATCAACAATCTGGTCTTTTACCTGATTATAATAAATGGTCCCCGGCATGGGGGTTAAAACAGTATATCCTGCATACACAACCCGGTTCCGGTCGCTGTATTCAGCCAAGGCCTTAAAATCGTCCAGATCATAGTTTGTGGGAATAACATAATTGCCACGTACCATGATGCCATTTTGTTCAAATATTCTCACCGCTTCCTGGTTGTCCGACGCGGGTGATTCCTTATGATAGCGCTTGAGCTCTTCGTCCCGGAATGATTCAAACCCGCAAATAACCACCTTTAGCCCACCCTTAGCAAGTTTGTGAATGATATCGGGCCTTCTAACAGCAACGTCTGCCCGGATATCCATAACGAAAGTTTTATGGATCCTCTCTTCCTCAATTCTGGTAAAAAGGTCAAGGATAAACTGTTCATCTACCACAGTATTTGCATCGGAAAACCGGACAACCGGATATTCATCAATGCTCTTCAGCTCCAATATTAAACTCTCAATGGTCCGTTGATAATACCTGCCTTTAAATTGTGTCCAGATTGAACAAAAAGTACATTTATAAGGACAACCCAGCGAAGTGAAAATATAGGTACTCGGATCGGGGTTACCTCCCACTTTATAGGTATCAATCCATCGTTTCAGGTGACTTCGGTCAGGCATGAGGAAATTTTCGCCGGCGGAATCCCAGACAGCAGGTGTCCCTTTCGTTTTGATCAATCCATCAGGGCCATTCAAATATATTCCGGGTATGGTAGCAAAATCACCGTGTTCTTCGCTTTTTCGGACTACTTCTCTGAAAATATGTGACCCCTGCCCGGGAATTACAACATCTACCGGATGGCCTGCGAAATCCATCGGACAAAGGGTGGCGTGTAATCCTCCTGCAACCGTAAAGATATCCGGATTGAACTCTTTTACAGTTTGAAAGATATCAATGGCAAAGTCAAATTCGGAAGTAATAACGGTTACCCCAACCAGATCAGGGTGATATTTTTCAAGAAGCGATTTAATCAGGATCTTAAGCGAAGGAGTTTCAGGGTGCAAATCATATTCCCCTTTGCAATCGAATACTGTTACCTCTTGATCTTTCACTGCAGATGCTATGGTGAGTAGTCCCAATGGCGGACCGATCAGTTTTTTGTGGATGAACCGTTTTGCCTCTGAAGGCGCAAATTTCAGGATGTTGTTTTCCGGAGATCTGGGAGGATTTATCAAGAGGATTTTCATGCGACAAATGTAGCAGCTTTTTGCTATTTTTGCGTTATGAACCATTCCACACTATCGGCAATATTTGATGCTTGATCCCACTCAAATAAGACAGAAATTCGTCGAATTGAAATGTTGTGTCATTATTCCGACCTACAACAATGATCAAGCGCTGGAAACAGTGATCAACGGGATTCTCCGGTACACAAATAATGTCATCGTTGTAAATGACGGGTCAACCGATCATACTACTTCCATTCTTCAACAATTCAGCGAAATCGAGGTGATTACAATGCCTGCCAACAAAGGTAAAGGATCTGCCATGCGCAAGGGTTTCGACCAAGCGATAAAGATGGGTTTTCGATATGCAATAACGATTGATAGCGATGGGCAGCATTATCCGGATGATCTTCCCCTGTTCCTCGAATTGATTGAGCAAAATCCGGGTTCCATGATACTTGGAGCCCGCAATATGGCTCAGGAAGAGGTTCCGGCAACAAGCAACTTCGGACATAAATTTTCCATCTTCTGGTTCAAAATCGAAACTGGAATCAACGTTCCCGACGTTCAAACCGGATACCGTCTCTATCCGCTTGAACAGCTTGCACGGATCAAATGGGTCTTTTCCTGCAAATACGAATATGAGATAGAGATTCTTGTTCGATTAGCATGGATGGGCGTGAAAGTGCTTTCGGTCCCGGTAAGGGTCTTTTATGCGCCCAAAGAGATCAGGGTCACACACTTCAGAAAAGTCCGCGATTTTACAAGGGTAAGCATTGCCAATACCATCCTAGTGTTCGTTGCCTTACTCTGGGCCAGACCTTTTGCCTTTATCAAATCCGTCCGTAAAAAATCTTTTAATGAATTTTATACCGAATACATTGTAAACAGCAATGATTCCAACCTGAAATTATCATTATCAGTTGCTCTCGGGCTGTTTATCGGGGTTATGCCAATTTGGGGATGGCAGATGATGGCAGCATTCGGGATCGCTCAGGTTTTCAAATTGAATAAATTCGTTGCAGTAGTTGCTTCCAACATCAGCCTGCCCCCACTGATTCCGCTGATCCTTTTTGTGAGTTATTTTGCTGGAGGCTGGGTATTGGGTATCAATACCTCTCACTTACAATATCACTCCGGACTTGGATTAAACTGGATCAAGGAAAACCTTATCCAGTATCTGGTAGGTAGTGTGGTTCTTGGCGTGGGACTTGCTCTGATATTGGGTACAATAGCTTACATTCTGTTAAGTTTATTCCGTAAAAAGCATGTCTGATCTGATTATATATATTTATCATCAATTCAATAACAGGAGATGGCTTTTTTATTTCTTCCTGGCATTGATTTCCGGTGCTATCATATTCTTTGCAGCCCAGATCCGGTTTGAAGAAGATATCAGCCGGTCAATATCAAGCAAACCGGAGACTGACAAAGCAGGTTATGCGGTTAAAAACCTGAAGCAAACCGATCAATTGATCATTAATATCTCTTTGGACGATACCCTCCGGCCTGCCGAACCTGAAGCCCTGATTGAGATAGGTCAGTCCTTTGTCGATTCTCTTAACATTCATCTCGACACAAACTACATCCACAGAATAACCTTCATGGCTGCCGATTCCACTATGATCTCCACCATGAATCTGGTTCTCCAATACCTCCCCTCCTTTTTTGATGAAAAAGATTACCTGTTGCTTGATAGTTTACTTAGTCCTGATTCAATAACAAAAGCATTGGAGAAAGATCTTAAAATCCTTGTCTCTCCTGCCAGTATGGTATTGAAAAAGCGAATACAGCAAGATCCTCTGGGCATTTCCAACATTGCTCTTGAGAAATTCAAATCCCTCAAGGGAGGCAATAACTTCGATTTGTACAACGGATGCATCTTTACCCGTGACCTGCGACATCTTCTTATTTTCATTATCCCTGCAAACTCATCTACGGAAACTTCCCGGAATGAAGTTTTAATCAAAGAACTGGATTATCTGATTAAAACATTGAATAAATCCCACAACGGGAAATTCAACATCCAATATTTTGGCGGCGTTGCAGTTGCAGTATGTAATGCCACCCAATTAAAAAAAGACATTTTCCTCACCCTTACCATCGCCATCTTTCTTATTTTTTGTTTGATTGGATGGTACTTCAGAAGTATTAAAGTTCCGATTCTGGGACTACTACCGGCTATCTTTGGAGGGGGATTGGCGCTTGCCTTGCTGTATCTGTTTAAAGGCTCAATCTCTGCCATTTCGCTGGGCATCGGTTCGGTTATCCTCGGACTGATCGTCGATTATACCCTGTACATCGTCAATCAATTCCGGAAAACCGGTGACATTCCCGAAACATTAAGAGCAATGTCGCTCACCATTTTACTTTGCTGCCTAACCACGGCAGGTGCTTTTCTGTGCCTTCCGTTTCTGAATTCAGCAGTACTCCATGATTTGGGATGGTTTGCCGCGATCAGTGTGACCGGGGCAGCTTTTTTTGCCTTGATTATTCTCCCTCATTTTCTTTCCCCGGCTTTATTCCGTCAAACTCAATTTATAAAACCCAATTTCATCGATCGCATTGCTGGAATAAACCTTGAAAAAAACCTTGTTCTAATCATTCTTTTCCTGATTTTAGCAGGAACGAGTTTCTATTTTTCTTCTAAAGTAACATTTGAGACAAACCTGACAAAACTCAATTTTATTACGCCTAAGTTAGCAAAAGCCGAAACGGACCTTGATAAAATCAGCGACTACAAACTCAAAAACCTTTTTCTTGTAGCCATCGGAAATGACCCTCAAACCGCTCTGAGAAATCAGGACCGGCTGACTTCCGCCATCCATACATTACAGCGACAGGGAATCCTGAAATCTGTTTCCAATGCTGGCTTCCTCCTTACTTCGGATTCATTGCAAAGTGTCAGGATCTCACGGTGGAATTCCTTTTGGACTCCGGAACGGAAAAAACTACTTCGAATCACCCTGGTTTCACAATCAGCTCGGCTGGGTTTTAAAAAAGAAACCTTCGACTCCTTCCTTGCCCTTCCCGATAAACAATTTCATCCTCTATCAATCAATGCGCTGGCCGCATCGGGAAATCCGATGGCAACAGATTGGATCTCCCAAAATCCCACATTGACCATGCTCCCCAATATTCTGAAGGTAAAAGAAGAGGATAAGGTAAAAGTCTATCATGCCTTCCCCTCAAACACCCAATATATTCTCTTTGATAAACAAAGTCTCACAGACCAATTTGTGGAAAATGTAAAATCTGATTTCGACAGACTGGTTAAACTTTCCATGCTTTTTGTCACCCTCCTGCTAATCCTTTCCTTTGGCCGCCTGGGAATTGGTTTGATCACTGCCATCCCCATGTATTTAAGCTGGTTTCTGACCCTGGGATTGATGGGTCTCACCGGGATCCGGTTTAACATCTTCAACATCATCATCTCGTCATTTATCTTCGGACTGGGTGTGGATTACAGCATTTTAATGATGCGTGGATTACAACATTCTTTAAAATACGGAGATGATGAAATAAAAACTTATAAGGTTTCCATTCTTTTATCGTCCATTACTACCTTGTTTGGCGTAGGGGCTCTCTTTTTTGCCCGTCATCCGGCCCTTCATTCCATTGCCCTGATATCCGTCATCGGAATTGTTCTGGTGGTAATTTTAACCTTTATCTTTCTTCCCCTGATCTTTCATTCAATAATCCTTTCGCGGACACGAAATGGGAAATTTCCGATAACCTTGAGAATCCTTGTCAAAACCCTGGTTACCTGGGGTAACATTGTGCTGATCGCAGTTATTCTGATGATCCTTGGAAGTTTCATTTACCTGTTGTTCCCCATCAAACGAAAGAAAAAGGAACTGCTGTTCCATTACCTTTTTTCCTGTCTCACCAGAGCCTATATTGCTTTCACCTTCGCCTTTGACCGGAAACTGATCAACGAACCGGGTGAAGATTTCAAAAAACCTGCCATCATCATCAGCAACCACCAAAGTCTGATAGAAACGCCTGCATTTTTACAGTTATATCCAAAAATTTTGATCCTTACCACTTCCTGGGTTTACCGGTCACCTGTATTTGGCCCCATCGCCCGGTTAGCTAATTTCTACAATGTTGATAGCGGTATCGAAAAACTCATCGGGTTACTGAAAGAAAAAGTAAAGGAAGGATATTCTGTCCTGATTTTTCCGGAAGCCCATCGTTCTTACGATCAGCAAATCCATCGCTTCCACCGGGGAGCCTTTTACCTGGCTGAAAAACTGGAACTCGACATTCTCCCGATTTTGGTATTTGGTTCGGGTGACTTCCTGGCAAAGGACGAATTTTGGGGAAAGCCAAACAGTTTCAGAATGAAAGTCCTTCCCCGTGTAGGCTTTCAAGATACCTCCATGGGCGCTTCTTTTCAGGAACGGTCAAGGGAATTCCGGAAATATTACATCGATCAATATGCCTTGTTCAAAGCTGCAGAAGGTACCGGCACCTATTATCGCAGGAATTTGTTGCTGAATTATGATTTCAAGGGCCCCATACTCGAATGGTACCTCAGGGTCAAACTCAAACTTGAGAAGAACTATGAAATCTATCATCAAATGCTGCCCCTTAAGGGAGAGATACTTGACTTAGGTTGCGGATATGGATTTATTTCTTACATGCTGCTTTTCACCGGAGATGACCGCAAAATAATTGGCGTGGATTACGATCCCGAAAAAATTGCGATCGCTTCAAACTGTTATTCTAAAAACGACCGGATTCATTTTGAGTGTGCCGATATTTCGACCATTGATATTTCGCCAAAAGATGGATTTCTGCTGAGCGATGTACTTCATTACCTCCCCCTGAAAAAGCAGGAAAACCTACTTAGGAGATGTTTCTACAACCTGCGTCCGGGAGGTGCCATCCTCATTCGTGAAGCCAATGCGGATCTTGCAGACCGTCATCAAAAGTCAATCGTTACGGAGTTCTTCTCTACCCACATCGGATTCAATAAAACAGCTGGACCAGATAAAAAACTGTATTTCACCTCTGCCGAAACAATCCATGCCCTGGCTACCGAATGTGGTATGACCATGGAGATCATTGACAACAAAAAGATCACCTCCAATAATCTGTTTTTGGTTCGAAAAAAACGCTAAAAAAACTTGTATTTCTGGTATTCAATTCATCCAAGACTTTAGTTGATCCTAACAAAAGGCAAAGCATCATCAAATTGGGGAGGAATGGTCATTTTTCCTGTTTTATCAATATACCCCCAGCTTTTTCCAACCTTGACAGGTGCAAGCCCTCCGGAAAAATCGAGTGCTTCTGAATATTGAAGAGGAATGACAATTTTTCCTGTTTTATCTATATATCCCCATGATTTTCCAACATTTACTGCAGCCATTCCTTCGGAGAAATCATTACAATTATCAAAGGTAAATGGAATCACAAGTGTCCCTATTGTATTATAATACCCCCAATTACCCTTGAACCGGCAACGCCCCATCCCTTCAGAAAAAGTTTCTGCATGTTCGTTGATTGTTGGAACAATCACTTTCCCTGTACGATCGATAATCCCCCAGC
>Ga0172381_10000192_pt1 | contig 74768 bp, 65 predicted proteins | sample Leawel6488metaG_FD_119754 | JGI IMG/M metagenome (GOLD analysis project Ga0172381, IMG submission 119754) | Leachate microbial communities from a municipal landfill in Southern Ontario, Canada - Leachate well 64-88 metaG | ecosystem: Engineered > Solid waste > Landfill > Unclassified | place... | reverse complement strand
TCTTGGCGGGCATATTATATATTGCGATGGTAGCGGCGGGTGTTTTGAAAAATGGGTTTGAGTGGTATATGGTTTCGTGGTTTTTAACAATTTCGGGGCCAGCGTTTTTGATTGGCGGTTTATATTTGGTTGCTTGGCATAGAAAGAAGGATAAAGCTATTTAAAAATCTTAACGGTGAAAATTGCAATATAAATTCTCATATTATAAGTTTCGCCGCGAAGTTATAATATGGGATTTGACTACACATGGTTGACCAAGCGATTCGCTATTTTGCCAAGGAAATGAGCCGGGCTAATTTGAGAAAGCAGTTAAAAGATGGGGCGTTGGTTAACGCTTCGCGGGATTTGAATTTGGCCGAGGAGTGGTTTTCAATCGATGATGAAATATGTCCCAGCAAATAATCCCAAAACGAGGCGAGGTTTATCTTGTTAATTTTGACCCGATTATCGGCTCGAAAATAAGAACCTTGTCACGCAAGAACCTTGATTTCGCTGACGCTCAATTCAGAAAGACGAGGCCGGCTTTGATTATTCAAAACGATATTGCTAGCCGTTACAGCCCGGTAACGATTGTGGCGGCGATTACTTACCAAATTGGCGAGAGGGTTTATCCAACCGAGGTGTTGATAGAAGCTGGACGAAGTGATTTAGGCAAGCGGTGCGTGGTTTTGCTTAATCAAGTGCGGGCGATTGATAAGCAGCGATTGGTTAAACGGTTGGCGGTTTTTGATTCAGTTTTGATGGAAAAGGTAAACCAAGCTTTGGAAATCAGTTTGGGACTGGTGGATTTGTAACTTTTTGAAGTTATAAAATTATTATGGATAAAGAAAATAAATTGATTAACGAATTTGACTTAAACTTAATCCAGAGGTAGACCCCGGGCTTGCCCGGGGAACCGACGGAATGAGGATTCCAAAGGAAACATCCTTTGGCCGCCAGGCGTGGTTTCAGACCACGTCGGGCGGAATACCGCTTAAAATATATTTTTGATGAAAATAATTAAATGGTCAGCTCGAATAATCGCATTGTGTGTTCTGATATTTACTTTGCTGTTTTATTTTGGCTATGGCAATCCTTTGCCGTTTGCCAATCCGAATTATTCTCTGTGGGAGAATGTTGCCTTATCTATGATGCCGTTGGTTTTTATCGGTTTAGTATTGGGCTGGAAATATCCGAAATTTGCGGGCTGGCTTATTGTTGCCGCGATTGCTATCGGTTTCGTGGCCGGACTTTTAACGGAAGCAAATCTTAGCATTAATTTAGCCGTGCCTGTTATTCCGGGAATTTTATATTTGATAGACGGATATAAAAGGCAATCATTATGATTTTTGAATACTCATCAAAAAATAAAAAGGTTCTACTCATTATATCCCTTATTATTTTACTGTTAGGTGTTTTTATGCTTTTTTGTTCCCCGGTTATTTTTCAAGAAGGTAATCCTTGGCCGCAAATCAAAGGGATTATTCAATTAAAATTTAGCGGTGTGGGCATAGTTCAGTTGTCTGGTTCGGATAATAAGTTTATGACTGAAAGCAAGAACGGGATGATGATACATAATTTTATGAAAACTAAGGGGTATGAGTTTACGGAACAAATGGGATCAGGTTATTTTTTCAAGTCCCCGACAGGACAAAGCGCAGTCGCTACTCACAAATATTACAGCCGTTACTATTCGCTTTGGACTATTACCGAAAACAGTAATGGTCCCGATTAATCTATGGGTGACAACCACCGATGACGATGGAATAACATATCAATACCCTAAAGAATTATTGGTAAAATATATTAGTGCTGCAGAGTGGCCACCGACCATAAAGGTTGAATCAGGTAATTTTTCCTGTTCGGAAACGCCTCAAGAGAAAAGCAGTATGCTCGAAATAACCAGCCAGAGGTTAGTCGACAACAGAATTTATTGCGTTAACGTTAAAAACGAAGGAGCTGCCGGGAGCGTTTATTCTTCCTATATTTATACGACTCCCTTAAGAGGAAAGCTGGTTTTAGCAAGCTTTGTTTTACGCTATTCTAATTGCGCCAATTATGATGAGGAGCAGGGTCGGGCCTGCACGAGCGAACGAGAGGCTTTTGATCTTGACGCAACAGTGGATCGCATATTTCAAACCATTAAATGGGATTCGGCTTTAGACGAAAATACTCTGGCGAATCAGATTGCCAAATGCCTGGTTATGAGCGACGCCGCGAGCAAAGAGAAGTGTGGCGAACTTCTAAAGCAGATAACCGATTTTGACTCTTGTGCTATGGCTGGTTTTACAATATTAAAATCCAATCCAGCTCAGTGCCGAACAATTGACGGAAGAACTTTTACTCAGGAAACAAACAGCACTTGGGAGCAAGCGTTGTCAGCCGTCAATAACTGCGAGGTTAAAAAAGCTTTTCAAACACATAGCCGACTCGTAACCCTGACATTAAAAAATGATAATAGGTTGATTGCCAATGAGCCGCAAATTGATGATATTATTACCATAGTTAGAGCTGTAGAATCAAAATGCGGTAAAATTTCAATAGGAACAGAATAATTGAAACAAATGGAAAAGAAAACGATATATCAAATTGTAAGATTTTTTATCATTTCATTTTTTGTTATTTATTTTCTTTACATTAAAGAGAGCCTTCCAATAAGCATTATTCTATTGTTGGAAATTCTTTTGCTGGCAAAGACCTTGCCGATTACGAAATTTGTTGAGGGAAAGATTGTTAAATATTATCCACAATACCAGAACTTAAATATCTGGGTAAAACGTCTAATTTTATTAGTTTTTTGGGTTTTGTTTTATATAATTCTGAAGTTTATTATCATAAATATTATTATGATGTGGCTATTGCATATTCCAGTTGAGAAGCAAATTTACGAGTTTGTTGAACGGGTGCAAAATAATCATTGAATCAGGGCCGTGATTTTTGCCAGCTTGTTTTTCCACCCGTTCATATTCAATGGCTTGATTATTGGCGTCGTGTTTGCGTTGACCGGGATTCTTTTTGGGCGGATAAGAAATAAATCAGGTTTGGGAATTAGTTTGGGAATGACGGATTTTTAGATTTTTTTAGATGTTCTTTGATGTCCTTTTTTGACAGATGGCTGAATTTTTCGATTATAAAGCCGTAGTCAATTGATTCCATTGGTTCGTTGCTTTTGGGCCAGTAAAAGTTGTATTCTTTGCTTAAATCTTTGAACCGCGATTTTATTTTGGAAATTGCCAGTGAAAGAGCTTGCAGGCTGTCGATGCCGCCGGTATTGTATGATTCTCCATTGATGCCGTTGAAGCGGGCAAGACAAAAACAATCATTGCCGTCTTCGGTGGGCTGGGGCAGGAAAATTTCGGCGGTGATGTTGATTTTTGATGTTGTTCCTTTTTTTACGGCGATAATCTCTCTTCGTGCGATTATGAGGTTGTTTGCCATAAATTTTAGGCTTATAATACGAATTTCATTATCCACATTAACAGAGCCCCTGTTGCGAAACTGGCAATTGCGATAATGATTGTATTTTTGTTCATCATATTGCTTACTTTGGAAATTAGTATATCACAAAAGTCCAAGAACTTGGATTTAAGGGGGGCTTACTATAATTCTAACTATAATAACTCTTTAACGGCGGCGATTTTGTAGCGCAAGTCGTCCATATATGCCTCGTCTTGGAGGATATTGATGACTTCGGTTATTAGAGCGGATGGTTTTTAACCCAAGTTATTATAATGACCCGTCGCTGGGTAGGTTTGATGAATTTTATAACCCAAATGATTAATTTGGTGTTTTAGTTTGATATTGAAGTTATCGTTTAGAGGGTATTGCATTTAAGACATTTATTTGTTAAAAAGATATGATAAATAGATTGGGGCTATATTTGAGCTTAATCGATTTTTAGCCAGTTTGTGGTAAAATTTAGTAAAATGGAACAAGGAAATAAACAATATAAAAATTCGCCGATACAGGAAGCTGTTTGCGAGTTTAGATTTGGTTTGGAGCAAAATCCTGAGCAAGCTCAAGTTAAAGAAATTTTTAATAAAATTAAAGGTAAGTTTCCGGTTGCTAAAAAAGGTAATTTTCACGAAGTTTCGGTTAAAATTGACATTAAGGAAAACAAAAAGAATCTGATTGATAATGCTCGCGAATTTGATAGATTTTTTTCAGTGGACGAAAAGGCATTAGTCCAAATTGATAAGAATAAGCTGTCTATTCATCGGCTTAAACCATATGTATCTTGGCAAGAATTTTTTTCTGCCATAGAGTTAGTTTTTAATACTTACTTAACTGTTATTAAAATAAAATCTATTCAAAGGATTGGTCTTCGTTACATTAATGCGATAGAAATGGGGTCGTCTTTTGAGATAGAAGAATATTTCAACCTAAGACCAAATATTGTAGCCGAATTGCCTCAAAATCTTTCAGATTTTAACGCAGGAGTTGTCTTTGTGATGGGAAATGGGACAGATGGCGTAAGGGCGCAATTATCAAATCAATGGCTTTCTTCTGATAAACAGCGGATTGTATTGGATTTAGATTATTTTCTTGGCAAAGCAGATGCCGTTAAAAACGAAGAGGTTTTCGACTGGCTTAAGGCTGCTCATCAATCTTTAGAAAATATTTTTGAAACCGCGATTACGGAAAAAACGAAGTCTTTATTTAATTAACAATATGAAGAGCTTAGCTAATTCAACATTAATTAAAAATAGCGAAGTCAACACGGGATTATTTTTAGATGTGGATGGATTAGATTCGATTGTAAACTGGCAAAAAACGGGTGATTTTTCGTTAACTTCTCAGATTGATCGGATATTATTATTCTTAAAAAACAAAGAATGTACCGTAAAAATTGATGATGAAAACGCAATTAAAGATTTTCTTAAAGATAATCATCAACTAATTGACTATTTATACGATGCATATTTCAAAATATCGCACTATTTTGATGGCGATAAGTTAAATTTGGGCTTGTTTGTTGATCCAGAAGGTGAGAGTACTGATAGTAAGCTATTCTTAACAATAAATACTCATTTAGATGTTAGCGCTGCTTTGGATAAATTAAATAAGTTTGATAAAGAATGGCTAATTCCGATTGTCGGAAACGATTTGTCTAAGTTTAATGTAGATGTAGAAATTATTTGATATATGTTTGATTGGGGTAACTATTTAGCATTGGCGGATAACTTATTGAATCCGAAAGAAGACGGCACTCATGATGAGGCTTGTTTGAGGTCGGCGGTGAGTCGAGCTTATTATGCTGTTTTTCATCGTGCGAGAGATTTTGCAGTTAGCAAGAATAATATTTTATTAGATAGTATTAAATCGCAAAGACATTCGGAGCATTTAAGTCTCCAAGAATTTTTTACTGGCGATTCAGATTTGACGTATAAGCAGATTGGCGCTGACTTGTCGAGGTTACATAGAAAACGTGTTGATTGTGATTATAAGAATTTCCAGATTACTGAAGGAAATGCAAGATTTCACGTTGCTTTTGCGAAAAGTATTTTAGGTAAGATTCCAACAATTTAGATTATAATAGCTCTTTTACTGCGGCGATTTTGTAGCGTAAATCGTCCATATATGCCTCGTCTTGGAGGATATTGATGACTTCGGTTATTAGAGCGGATGGTTTCTAGCCCCAAAGAGATTTGAAACGAAAAGTCGCCTGTAGAGGCTGTCTAAAAACCCGGCAAAACGCCGGGTTTTTAGACAGCCTCGTTTGGGCGGTTTTTTGGTTTGGCAAAGGGACGATTAAATCACAATGACCTTGTTATTCATTGATAAGCGAGCGGCGATATTGGTAAAATAAAATAACGGCTCCCATTGTGCGGTGACCGGGTAATTCAACCAAAGTAAAACAATGAAAATAAATATTTTAATTGGTATTATTGTGGCAGTAATAGTTGTTGCCACGGCGGCGGGATATTTTTTAATGATTAGGCCAACGGCAAAAAATGCGGTTGCTCCAGGGGTTGAAAAACCACAAACTGTCGCGTCGGATCCGGTTCCTGCCAAAGAAACGTCCAAAGTCGAAACGATTGCGCCGTTGGAGCTTGAGTATGTCGTAAAAAACTTTGGTCCGGGAAAAAGTATTAACATCTCGTACTATTTTGAAAAAAAACAGCAATGTTCCGGACGGGATGCTTATCTGGGCGTTGCCAAGCTTGGATTGCCAGACAATAAATTTGACACCCAATGGGCAAAGTTGGCGGTGTTTAGCGACAATGGCGAATTGGGCATCAGCACGTGGACCAGGGAGGAGGGTTTGGCTTTTGATGATGCGGTATCGTATTATGACGATATGAACATCCCATTGTTCGTTAATGAATTGTTTATTGCGGCCGGCAAGAATTTTAACGATCCGCAATATTGGCAATCCGAAGCTCCTGTGATTTTGAAAGACGCGGCGACCGGGCGGTCAAAGGGCGACTACTCGATCATTAATCAGGGCGAAGATATTTCCGCCCTGACGCCATGCACTAAATTCAAAATTATTACCAAAACCACCAATATGGATGGTTATTTTAACGTTTGCGTGGCAAAAAAGATCGGCGAGGTTAATCTCCCCTTTGTTGTTTATATGAATTTCCAAAATGAGCAGGGGCCAAGCTGGAAATTGACCAATATAACCAGCGAAAAATCTGGTGTTGCTTGGACGCCGCAATGTTTGAACGCGCCCAAATGTGCTTACGTGGCCGACCCGACTCCGGCGGAAAGAAACCAGTGCCGCCAAACCGGAGGTCAAATTAACGCCGATATGGACCAAAGCGGCTGTATCATAAAATACCAATGCCAATCAGAAAGCGACCAAGCTATAGCTGCCATTGCGCGAACCCAAAATCCGTCTTGCGGAATAAACCAGAAACTTCTGGAAAAATATCTTCTCTGCCGCAAAAATAACCAGTCCAATTACGATCCGGTTGAATACGATGATAGCGGCTGCTTGTCGGACATTACCTGCCGGCCTTAGTTGAATTGCGCCAAACAGGTTGATACCCCGTGGCGTAAGTCCGGGGGAGCTTCATTTTCATTGAGGTAGGGCTCTTGATTATTCCAGAAATAACTTAAAAATTATGGAAAATAATAAAAATGGATTTGCAATGTTGCCAGTGGTTTTAACCGTTTTTGTTGCGGTGTTAGTCGGCGTAGGCGTGTATGTTTATGTTAATAACAATGCAAAGTCAAACCCTGTGCCGATAGTTAATCAAAAACCAATTCAGCAAGAAGCTGTGGGCCAGTCAAATCCACAAGCTGAGGATGTTAATGAAAAACCAATTTTATCTGGAATAACTGATGAGCCGAAGCCGCAAGAAATACAAATTGTTGCGAAGCCAGGCGGCGGTTGCTCTTTTAAAGAATTTTCCGGTAAATGTACAATAACCGATGTGGCGGCTGCGGGTGCTGATTCGGACGGTTATTTGGGTTCGGCCAATGTAAATTATTCTTTTGTTCCAACGGGTGTAGCTGACGTTAGCGGTACTTTTTTATCTTCGCCGGATAAAATCAATCCTTACGAAGGCAACACTGCCGCAAGTTATCTTGATTTGTATTGCTTGAAAGGCGATTCGAATGCGGCTACTTATAATCAAGTATTACGTTGCGGAGTTACGGTTGGGGCGGTATTTGATTGTTTTTTGAGCGTGTCGACCGGCGGTTCTTGTACGCCGATAAGCATTCGATTCACAGATAATGGAGGTTGTGCCAAGGAGGGCGAATATCAGGGTGACTCCGGAAATTTGAATCGAAAATGTTGTGCGGGTTTGGCTGCTTATGCATCTGTTAATTCCACAAATACCAATATTGCAAATGCAGCCTTGCTCTGTTATGATCCCGCCAAGGGAGTCCCGATTTGTAAAAATCCGGGAACCGAGAAAGCGGGTTTTTATTACCCGGAAAATACAGTGGTGCGTTATGGACGATGCGTGGATCGATCAGCGTGCAACGACTCACTAGATGCCGTTGCTTGCAGAGCGGCCGGCGGAAATTACTTTTCTGACCATAAATGCTATTGCGAGTATTAATTGGTAACCTAGGGAGTTCTGGTTGGAGCGAGCAGTTGGCGAAATGGAATAAATAATCATTGAATTTTTATCAATCAGGTCCGAACATTATTCGCTAGGCGACCCAGTTTTAAAAAGTCGCCGAGAAGGCGGCTTTTTGGTAAGATGGAAAAATGAAAAAAGAAAGACCGAAAATCGGTATTGGGGTATTGGTGAAAAAAGAGGGCAAGGTTTTACTTGGGAAAAGAAAGAACGCCCACGGCGAGGGTTCCTGGTGTTTTCCGGGCGGCCATTTGGAATGGAATGAAAATATTGAAGACTGCGCCAAAAGAGAGGTTTTGGAAGAAACGGGATTGTCGATCAAAAATATCCGTTTCGGCCCCTATACCAATGACATTTTTAAAAAAGAGAACAAGCATTACGTCACTTTGTTCGTTATTGCCGATTTTGATTCGGGGGAGCTGGAATTGATGGAGCCGGAAAAATGTGAAAGATGGGGATGGTTTGATTGGGACAAACTGCCGGCGCCGCTTTTTACCTCGAACCAAAATTTATTAAAAACAGTTTACAACCCTTTTGAATGAGGGCACCCGTCTTTAGAGGGGGATTTTGGCAGAATAATTAAAATAAATAATCCAATGGAATCCAAAAAGGCGATTGCGATCTTGATAAAAATACTGGGCAAATATCAACTGGGGTTGGAAGAAAAGGAGGCGATCTCGACGGCGATCGGCGTCCTTGATTGCGCCACCCTGGCAGAAAATAGAATAAAGGGAATAATTAAAGCAAAAAAGGCCAAACGGGACAAGAGTTTTGAAGTTTAATAAATAATGAGTTGGCATCTTATTTGTGCGAGACTTATGGGGCCTTATTTTTTTATACAACCGCGATTTTTAAATAATAAAACCCCGGAAGGATCGGGGTTATGACGATCCGGCGGGGTCTGAAGTCATTAGCCGGCACGGCGTGCCGTGGCCGCAACCGAAGCGGCGGCATTTATCCAAAAGGCTTTCATCGATCGGGACTAATTCCCGGGTCATCGGGTCCTGGCTGGCGCCACAGTAAAATATCATCCGTCCTCCTTTCCGCCATGGCTTGTAAATGATCTTTGAGGCGGCTTCCAATATAATTATAGCGTTTGTTAACAAAAGATTAAAATTGTTTTGCGGCGGATTATTCGTTGTGTGATAATATGGGGGTATATTCCGATATTAAAAATACCTTATGGGTTGGTTTGATTTTAATCAAAAAAAAGCAAGGGGGTCGCGAAAATTGGGGGCCGAGGCTTTGTGCGGCATTGTTTACGGATCGCCGATCCCGCAATTTGTGATCGATAAAAACCACATGGTGGTTTATTGGAATCAGGCGCTGGCCGAGTACAGCGGGATGAAAAGCGAGGATATGATCGGCACTAACCGGCAGTGGCAGGCATTTTATGTTTACGAGCGGCCGTGCATGGCCGATCTTTTGGTTGACCAGCGGATCACGATGATCCCGCGGCTTTACAAAGGGAAATACTCAAAATCAAAATTGGTTCCGGAGGCCTACGAGGCGACGGATTTTTTTCCGGCGATGGGCAAGGCCGGTAAGTGGCTTTACTTTACGGCCGCCGCGATCCGGGACGCGCATGGCGATATCGTGGGGGCGGTTGAAACTTTGGAAGACATTACCGATCGCAAGGCGGCTGAGGACGAGTTAAGAAAGCGTGCCTCCAAATTGCAGGATAACAAGAAGGCTTTGATCCGGGCGGTGCAAAGCTTGGATATCGAGAAGATCGCGCTGGCCAAGGAAAAAGCCAAGGCCGAGGCAATTTTGATGTCGATCGGCGACGGGTTGGTGATAACGGCCGGTCCGGAGGGGAGAATATTGCTTACCAATGCCGCGTTTGATCGGATGACTGGCTGGGGCGCTCGGGAGATCGCGGGCCGTTCTTTGTTTGAGGTTATGCCCTGCCAAGACGAAAAAGGAGCGGCGGTGCCGTCAGAGAAAAGATTCATTTCGCGGGTGCTGGCGGGAGAGAGGCCTGAGACTGCGACTTTCTATTATGTCCGCAAGGATGGGACACGGTTTCCCGGTGCGGTTACAGTGACTGAGATCGGTTTTGAGGGGGAGAGATTGGGTGCGGTTTCGGTTTTGCGTGATGTGACCCGCGAAATTGAAATGGATCGCGCTAAGTCGGAGTTTATTTCGCTGGCGTCGCACCAATTGCGCGATGCGCCGACGGCGATTAGCTGGTGCGCCGAAGCTTTGCTGATCGCAAGCCAGGGTCCGCTCAACAAGGGGCAAAAAGAATATGTGGAGGAGATCTACCGCCGGAACAAAGGCTCCATCGGACTAATCAATGATCTTTTGAACGTGTCCCGTATCGACCTGGGTACCTTCATTATTGAACCGGAAGAAGTTTCGCTCAAAGATATTTGCAAGAGCGAACTCAAGCAATTTGAACTGCCATTAAAAGAGAAACAACTCGTACTGGAGGAGGATTATGATGCCAGTATTCCGCCAATCAATGCCGATCCGCAGTTGGTCCAGGTGGTTTTCCAGAATCTGATATCCAATGCTATCTATTACACGCCTGAGGGCGGTCGGATAACCATCGGTCTTTTAAAAAGTGCCGGTGGGATCGTGTTTAAGGTTGCCGATACCGGCTATGGCATCCCACAGGACCAGCAATCAAAAATATTCGGAAGGATGTTTCGCGCTGATAATGCCAAGGTTGTTCGTTCGGGGGGCAGCGGCCTGGGTCTTTACGTGGCAAAATCGATCCTTGACCAGGCGGGCTGGAAAATCCGCTTCGAATCACGGGAGGGCAAGGGGACTGTGTTTTATGTCGATATTCCCCTTAGCGGTATGATATCCCGTCCCGGCCAGACAAAGCTGACCCGGGGGATCGTTTAAAATCTGTACCCCCCTGAGGTGCAAGCCTTGGGGAGTTACAGATTTCGAGGATTCCATGAACGGCTACCGCCGTTCCCTCCGAAATGGATTTCGTCGGAGTAACGAAGCGGAAGTAATCTTCAGGGGTGCCCCCTTTGGCCCCGCCAAGGCGGGGAACACATTTGGGAAATATATTTTTTACACGAAAAATATGAAAGCCGTTTTGAAAAAAAAGGTCCTGGTAGTCGATGATGAGGTTTTTTTGGCGCGGGTGCTGCGGGACAGATTGGCGTTGGAGGGTTTTGCGGTCGAGCGTGCCGCGGACGGCGAAGAAGGGCTCGATAAGGCGTTTTCGATCCGTCCGGATATTATTTTGCTGGATCTGGTGATGCCCAAAATGGACGGAATCACGATGTTAAAAAAGCTGCGCGACGATCCGCGGGGCAAGGAGGTTCCGGTGATCGTTTTGTCGAATTTGAACAATGCCCAGTTAATCGACCAATCGCTGGCTGGCGGGGCGCAGGAATTTTTGGTAAAAGTGAATAATTCCCTGGATGATGTGGTCCGGATCGTGAAAAAAAGATTGGGTTGATATTATTTTTTGATCCAGAAGTAGACCCCGGGCTTGCCCGGGGAACTGATGGATGAGGATTCCTTAGGGTAATCCCGAAAGCATTAATATGCTTCAAGGATACTTCCTTTGGTTGACGCCCGTGGGTTTGTACCACGGGAGGCGAAACTTCAAATGGGAAATATATAATCGATTTTTTTTGATGCTTGAGGCTTCGCTTGATATTCCTAGGTATAAAAAAGAGGGGTGGCTTAATCTCTTCGGAAGTGTACTATCCCGGCTATTACTAATAGTCCGAAGATTGCGAATGCGACCTCGAATCCGGGTCCTTGCTCGTTCGCCTCGTTCTCGTCTTCATCTTCGTCTCCCTCGTCGTCGCTAATGTCAATGTCTAAGCTTTTAAGTTTTTCAATTTTAAGCTTGCTTTTAGCATCGGCGGTGTCGGCCATGGTCATAAATGCTAATATGAATATGGCCATAAATACTGCTAATATTTTATTGAACAAATTTTAATACCTCGCGCGTTTAGCGGGGGATGAAGATTTTCCCCCCGCATTCTGCGGGGGGGCTAAGGGCGGTTCAACGAAGATACCCCGTGGCGTAAGTCCGGGGGAGCTTCATTTATTTAGCCTCTTCGTACAGACTTATATCGTGCTATTATTTTTTGTCAAGATAGTGGACAGATTATTGATCGATGGCGGTATGTGGTGATAATAAATTGCTTTTTTGTTATTATGTATTTAATGATACCGCTGCCAAGCGGCAGAATGTTTATCATTTAATAATATGGAGGAAACCAAAAAAATTCTAATTGTGGATGATGAGCCGGTTTTAGCGGATCTTTTGCACGCCAAGTTGAGTCAGAAGGGGTTTGACATTATCGAGGCGCATGATGGGGAGGAGGGGCTTAACATGGCGTTAAAAGAGCATCCGGATTTTATTTTGCTGGATGTGGTAATGCCCAAGATCGATGGTCTGACGGTTTTAAAGAGGCTGCGCGAAGATGAATGGGGCAAAGATGTGCCGGTCCTTATCCTTTCCAACCTGAATACCACCGACGCAGTTAAGAATTCAAAGTCGGGTGGCGCGTTCGATTATTTGGTAAAGATCGATTATACCCTTGAAGAGTTGGCCGAAATCGTCAAAAAGAAATTGGAGGAACTGGAAAAATCAAAGCGGTCCGCGGAGTAAGATGCCCGTAAATACCCGTACCCGGAGCAAAGCCTATGGAGGAAGAGCTGATAAAGAAATTCGATGAGCAGGATAGAAAACTGGAAGATATTTACCGGTCGGTCGAAAAAACCCGGAAATATTTCCTTTGGACGCTGATTGCCGCGGCGGTGTGTTTTGTTTTGCCTTTGATCGGGCTGGCGATTGTGATCCCCCCAATGCTTAGTGCCTATAGTCAGGTATTGGATTTTTGATTATAATCGAAAAATAATCCAAAGGTATGTCGGAAAATAAACTATATTTCAAGAACCAGGACGGACTCATGCTTTGTGGTATATTATCCAAGCCCGAAGCGCCAACCACTAAATGTGCGCTGCTTTGCCACGGGTTGACCGGTATTGGCAAGGCCGGCGAGGTTTTCGAAGAATTGGCACCGCAATTGGCCGCCGCCGGAATCGCGTCTTTCCGGTTTGATTTTCGGGCTCATGGTGAAAGTGAGGGTACCTATAACGATATTACCCTCAGCGGAGAAAAAAGGGATATCGAGGCGGCCGCGGAATTTATGAGGTCAATGAATTACCGTACCTTCGGGATTGTTGCGGCAAGTTTTGCCGCCGGGCCGGTTTGTTTGTTTATGCGGGAAAACCCGGGGGTGGCCAAAGCGGTGGTTTTTTGGAATCCAGTCCTTGAATACCGATGGGTGTTTGAATCGACCCTTGTCTGGCCCCGGACTAATTTCGGTTCGGAGGCGATGGGAAGACTGAGGCGTCAAGGTTATACGGAGGTTGGTAAATACAAGTTAAAGATCGGCCAAGGATTCGTCAACGAGATGAACTGGATCCGGCCTTTGGAGTTTTCGCAGAATTTTCCTTCGGCGGCGCTTTTCGTCCACGGAGACAAAGATGCTACGGTGCCCCATGACCATTCGCAAAGGTATATCAAATTTTTCAAGGATTCGCGGTTGGAAACGGTGGCGGGTGCCGACCACGGTTTCCATGACAGCCTTGCGTCATCCGAAAGGGCGATTGCCATTACTAAAACATTCCTATTGGAAAAACTGTAGCACAGTTGACTTTTGCCTGTCTTTGCGGTTAAATGATTATGTTTTGTAAGAAACGCTTTCTGGCGGGATTACCCGCCGAAATCCGTCCATGCGCATCTACTAGCGGGCTTTGCCCGCCGTAGTTCCGCCATGGCGGAACGAAGGCGGGCGTCGTATAGTGGCTATTATGTGACCTTGCCAAGGTTAAGACGAGGGTTCGATTCCCTTCGCCCGCTCAAATAAAATCGCTCTTCGGAGCGGTTTTTGGTTGAGCGGGGATTCTTATTTATTGACGCCTGAAGCGAAGCTAAGGGCGGTTCAACGAAGATACCCCGCTGCGTAAGTCCCGGGGAGCTTCATTGGTGCCAAATTTGTTTTTTTGCTATGGGAATTTTGTATTTTGTATTTGAAATGTTTAGCAAAGCAAAAAACCAGAGTCAATGGTGTTGCTCTATGTAAAAAATTTGAATAATTGTAATAAAAAAATATAGATATTCTATATTCTTTGGCCATCCGGTAACAATTTATTCAAAGCTGTCACAATCGGACCCTTTAGCGATTCCGGTAATCGGTTATGTGCGGCAAGCACAAGCCGGATGAGTTCCATATCATAAAATGCTTTTTCAGATAATGGGTCGGCGATCAGTATCGCTTTTATATGATGAGTGTCGGGTCCGTTATTTTTGTATTTTGAAAGCTTACGCTTTTCGTGCTCCATCTCTGTATTATTGGATAATTCCAATTTCCCTAGATTTTCAATCCTTTTAAGGTACCAACTTAGCTCCATGTCGATCTTATCTTCGACGTATTGAAGGGTAAATCGATCATCTTCTATATATTCCTTCAATGTGATGCCGAGTTCTGACGCGATCTCTTTTGTTTTCAGGATATCGGGCAATTTTTCATTCGCAATAATTCCATCTCGGTCGAGGCCAATCATAAAAATCTTCTGGACCTCGGCAAGGAAAGACAAAAGTCTTTTTGCTCTTTCTTCTAAGGCATAATGTGAAATGCCTTTCAAAGTTACTTCATACACAAGATTCCTCCGCATTACTTATAAATTATTTACCGTAGTTCGTTAAGATGCTGATTTTTTTATAAATTTTTGGAAAAACAAAGCAAGGTTCTAACTAAATCAGGGATTAAGCGTTATTGCGGGTTTTCGGCCGTCTGTAAGCGTTTAAAAGGTTGTTGGAGCGTTGAAAATTGCTGCAAAGTCAATGCTATTTAAAACAAGGATGGGTCTGGTGACTCTTGGAAAGCGGTTCTAATTTGGTTCATTATCTTGCTCAAATCAGATTTGGTATTTTTTTTGTATCCAAAATTTTTGAGCGAGCTCCGTCCACTAAATTGATTTGCATATAAATTCAATAATTTAAGCCAATTGTCGTGGCGCGCGCGTTTGCGCATCCGAAAAATGTTTGACAATGTCAAGGGGGTTTGCGAAAATAACAATAACAGTATTTTTCCTTTGAAAGATATAAATGATGCGCCTTAGTATTTTTCGCGTTCCAAGTTTTATCTTGGCGGCGAAAGTTATAAATAAAATATGAATCAAGAACTCGTCGATTACATTAAGCAGCAAATTAGCCTAAGCGTTTCAAAGAATAAGATTACGGATGTTCTTTTGGGCCAGGGATGGCAACAGCCCGAATTGGACGAAGCGTTTGCCGCGGCTGAGGGGGCAGCTAGCGCCGCCGCCAAGGTTTCTTATGACAGTTCTGAGCCGGCGGTCGAAGAGGGTGTTGCCAGCGAGGGCGCGCCAGGCGGCATAAACCGTAAAATGATTTTGATCGGCGCGATCACGCTGGTGATTTTGTTAGGCGGGGGCGGGGTTTTGATGCTGACTTCATCGCAAGGCGCAAAGGAGCAATCTCCGGTAGCGGAAAAAAAGACCGAGATTCCGGTTGTGACCGAACCGGTCGAGGGTGGCTCTAGCGTGACGGTCGACGGGGAGGCGAAAACCGGCAACGATGTCGGATTTGGCCAGGAACCCGCGATAGATAATACCTCCCTGATCAAAGCCGCCGCCATTTTGAAGGAAACGGTGACGCCGCCGGCCGGTTGGGTCTTGCGCGAAGGTTTTAAAAATAACCTGCTGTCGGTGGGCTATTTCAAGCCGGAGGCCGAAAAGGATAGCGCGGGGAAGGTGATCTTTGAAGAATATTTGCTTGTTACTTTGGATAATTTAAAGACAGCCAACGTTGCCAACGTGGGTGATTATATCACCAAGTCGAAAACGGCCCTCGAGACCGGGATTAAAGATTTTAAGGTCACGGCGGAGAAAGACGTTACTTTGGCCGACGGCTCCGCGGGGAAATTGATCGGGTGTTCTTACACGGACGAAGGCAATGCGGCCAGATGTATGCAGTTGATAGCTTCCAAAGGAGATGAGGTCTATGTGATTACGGCTTTCGTCCTAGCTTCCAATTGGGAGGCGGAGAAGGATATGCTGGGCGCGGCGGTGATGTCATTCAAATTCCCGGCCGGGAATTAGCATTAAAAAGAATTATATTTTAGGCCCCGCCTTGGCGGGGCTTTTAAGTAATTATTGCGGCAGGTTAGTAATTACTCGCTAGGATTTGACAAATATAGTCAAAAACACAGTTTGCGACCTCTAAAATTTGATTCGTATTACCTCAAAGGTGGTTAAGGATTTATTCTTTACAATATTTAATTTTATGCTTATAATCCGGTTATTAATCCCATGGTCAACAGGAATAGCAAAGTCGATCTGATTAAATTTTTCATTTGGGCCGGAGGCATAATCTTTGGTTTCATTGTGTTGGTCGCATACGGCTACCTGTTGCTTGATAGCCGATATCTCCAAGCGCTTGATGCCCAGATTACCAACTATATCCAAGAGCAATGGAAAAACGAGCCGTAAATTCCGATGCTTTCCGCCGCCCCGCATTTTACGGGGCGGTTTTTGCATCCAGAGGGGTTGGGAGGTAAAATAAATAAGAGTAACTTTTATTCCGAGGTAGACCCCGCCTTGGCGGGGGAACCGATGGAATGAGGATTCCTTAGGGTAATCCCGAAAGCATTACTGTGCTTCAAGGAAACATCCTTTGGTTGCTGGCCGTGGTGCATACCACGGTCGGCGAAATACCTAATTAAGCGTAGCGAAATCAAGCTTTGCTTATAGAAAATATATTCTTGATGAAAAAAATAATTTATATCATTGGTATCGGGGGTAGGACAGGGGCAATGTTTGCCCGGGAATTGCAGGATACTGCCGATATTATTGGCGTGGGAATGAAAGACGAGGTTGCCCGGATCGCCGCGGGTACGGTAACGGTGGCGCGGTGCGGCGCGGTTCCGGAAGTGTTGCGGGTCGAAGCTGTTGACGCCGCAGATTTTGAGACGGCAATCGCGCGCAAGATGCCGGATTTTATAATATTGGCAGTGAGAAATCCGGTAACCGAAGCGGTTAAATTTTATTATCGCCATTTTAAGGGCAAGGAGAATATTCCGGCACTGATTTTGTCGCAGAATGGCCTGGCGGCGATCGGTGACGCCAAAGCGGCACTGAATCAAACGCTGGGGGTGGCTGCGGATCGGGTGCGGATCATCCGGATGAGCCTGATCAACGGCGTTGATGCTAAATTTGAAGACGGGACATTTCGGGTCAGCTACAAACGGCCGATAAAACTTGGATTTGGCGCGATCGACGGCCAAGGTGCGGCCGATTTAAAGGAAGTTTTGACCGCGGCCGGGATAAAATGTGAAGAATTTAAAGGTAAGGGGGTTTTGGAAATGGAAAATTCAAAACTTTTTACCAACTTGATCGGCATGGCCGCGGCGGTTCGTGGGACGGCGGTTGAGGCCGGTTTGCTCGATAAAGAAATATTCCGCCAGGAAGTTGCCATGTTGCGGGAATATGTTTTGACAACCAAAGCTTCCGGGGGTGGGTTTGCCGGGTTTTTTTGCGGTTATCCCATAAAATTTTTGGCCGGCCTCATGCTTTTGCCGGTTTGGCTGTTGCTGCCTTTCCGGAAAATACTGGCGGCAATCGTGGCCAAGGGGCGCAACCGGCCCAAGGATTTGGGCGAAGTTGATTATTATAACGGCGCGGTGGTGGGGCTGGGTAATCGTTTTAAAGTGGCGGTTCCGGTCAATGAGAAAGTATTAGCCGATGCCAAAGAACTGTTGACGCGTCTTTCAAAGGGGAGGTAACTCGGTCAAATTACAGTTATTCACAATTGACATTCGATTTTGTCTTTGGGAAAATGAAATAATAAAAACCTTTTTTGTTTTGGATTTTTTAATTGGGTCTTTTTTCAAAAAAATGAATATGAATAATTTTTCGCAGCAAGTTTCGGTTGGCGCCAAAAAGATCGCGCTGGCAGGTTTGGTTTGCGCGGCAGTGTTGGTGGTTGCGGTAACAATATTGATCACGGGCCAGCCAAAGCAAGAGATATTTGCGGCTGGATGCGGTAATGTGGGCGAAACTTGTTATAGCGTGGGCGATGAAATTTGCCGATGTGGTACCACATCCACGGTAAAATGTGAAAACGCCCACCTTGAAACCGGAAGTGTCAAAGAATGGGTTGGTACGGGAAAAGAATATGTTATAAATTGTGGGGCTTCTTCAACTAATATGACCACGACAAATCCGTCAACAACTACTACTACGACTTCGACTACGTCCTCGACCAGCAATTCGACGGCGGATTATGAAGGGGTGACGGAGGACGTGGTTATATTTGACGGGGGCAGCGGTGACCTGACCGCGGATCAGGTTTGCGGGATGAGTGGCCAGACGTGCGATCCGGACAATGCATCCGACAAGATGTGTATCTGGTGCGGTTCCATGGGTAAACATGCTTTTTGCGGTGCGGATAATCTTTGGGCTGTCAATAATGATATCGAAGACTATTGTACTGCCTGCGGGGAAGATGAGCAGGCTTGCAGTTGTTCGTTCCGGCCTGGTTCGGACTCTACTCAAATAGAACCTTTCCCGATGGGAGCTTTCAAATGCGGCGCGGCCGGGGAATTGTCCGAAAATTTCAGTTATAAATGCGTTGCTACCAGTAAATTTTCGACCGATACCACTGGTACGGGGCATGGGGTATTGTTCGACCCCACTGCTACCGCGTGCTTGAATCAAAAATGCGGGGCGGCGGGTGAGTGTGAGAATACTTCCAAAACGACCGAATGCAATGCCATGAACGCGGCGGTTATCGAGCTATTCGGGTACATCAAAGACGGTTATATTTCAGATTCTGGAACCGAGACCGCAAAAGCCAAGAATGATGATGATATTTATATTGGAGTAAAAACTTTCATTTCAAATTTCAAGAGTAAATATGGGGAAACCCTTTTGGGGTTGGCGGCTTCAAAATACAAATTGTTTGGCGGACAGACTCTTAAGAGGGAAGATATTGCTTGCACCAATGACAATGAATTGATGAAGTGCGATACGCTTGGGGACGGCAAAACTTATAGTTTTAAATGTGAATCGGGGCCAAAGAGTTGTTTGGTATGGAATTGGCTTATCGGGAGCAGTTATGACGAATGCAAGGATGGATGCAACATGGAAAATGGCGTAGATCAAGGAACTTGCAAGGATAACGCAGTCGTTATTCCGGGAGAGGCGAAAATTTGCGCGGATAATAATGTGCCCTGCGAAGCCGATCCTGATTGCCAATCGGGAACCGCAGCTTGCGGACTAGATTATGTGTGTGGCGACCAGGGTTATTGTATTCAGGGATGCCGGGGGAGCGATGATAAAGAAGTATACGAAATCGGCCAATACAAGTGTGGCGGCACGGCTAGTAGTAGCAACGTATCCAATATTTGTAAAGAGAAAGAAGGATGGGCGGAAGATGAAAATTGCGAAGACAGCCAGGGAACTTGCCAGACCGAGACCGGCAAATGCACCGGTAGCGGCGAGGGAGGTGAATGCGCCAACATCAGCGTTAACAAAGGGAGTGCTTATGAAACCACCAGCAAATGCGGCGGGAAGAGTTGTTCCGGGATGTGCGTGCCGTTTACTGTAAAAGAAACCGGCGAGTGCTCATCGATTGCCTGCACGGTGACCAATGATTATGACGGCGGGGCGGCGACCGGCTTCCAAAGCGGTTCTTCGGCGCAATGGTATGCTTGCATGACGCCAAAATCAAAATCAGGCTCAACATCGGAAGATACCAACGCGGGCAGCAATCCCGATACCATTAAATATGTGGTGAAATGTACCGACTCCAAGAGCGGTAAGACTTCCAGTGCCGAGGGAAGTTGCGGATTTCCCATAGGTAACGACAATCCTTACAGCGAAAAAGAGGATGAAGTGCAGGATGAGGAGACGGCCGAAGAGGGTGAGGATTGTACTAAAGATAGCGAATGCGAAGAAGGATTAGTTTGCGAGGATGGCACCTGTAAGGAGGCGTGTACCAAGGACAGTGATTGCAACTCGGGCCAAAATTGTAAGGATGGTGCTTGTGTTGATGGGGAGGGCACTGCCGCGGAAGGTGAGGATTGCACCAAGGATGGCGATTGCGAAGAAGGACTAGTTTGCGAAGATGGGACTTGTACCGAGGAGACTGCGGCTGAAGCGCCGACCGTTTCGGTGACGGCGCCGACCGGCACGGTTACCGCCAAGACCGCCCAGCTTACCGTTACTACTAATCTGAGCGCGACCTGCAAATATATGGATATTACGGCTGGCGGTTCCTATACCGCGGCCAATTTCTCGGGAAGCGGGATGACGATGTCGAGCTCCGGTTATACTCATGTCGCGACATTGAATTCGCTGGCTAATACCGCCAGCACTTCGAGCGATTGTAAGAAGGCCCATAACATTGTCGTTCTTTGCCAGAACACCGAAGCGAAGGATCAGAACGCCGTCGAGTCGATTGGATCGGGCCAGGCCAGCTTCACGGTTGACTTGTCGGCAAACACCGAATACGCGCCCACGGTAACCAGCTCGCTTAGTACGACTTCGTTTACGGTTGCAAATCCGATCTTGAAAGTGACTACCGACCGGCCGGCGAGCTGCCAATACAAACTAGGCGGCACCTTTACCTATGGATCCGGGGAGGATTTCACGACTACGGGCAGCTACTCCCACAATACCGAGTTAAGCGATCTGGAGACTGATGATTATACTTATTATGTGGTTTGTAAGGATATTGATACCTGTGCGGCAAATACCGGATTGAAAATTGATATCAAAGTTACTTTGGAGGGCGGTGAAAGCACAATGACGGTTGCCAGTGCGACTGCCGCTTCCCAGACTGTAACTAACCCGACCGTGTCGGTGACTACGGATTTGCCGGCCACTTGCCAATACAATGTCGGTAGCACCTTTACTTACGGCAGCGGGACGCAGTTTACAAATGACAACGACTACAGCCATACCAGTTCGCTAAGCGCCTTGGAGGACGGCGACTACCAATTATATGTCGTCTGCAAAGAAAAGGAGACCGGATTGATTAAGGTTTTGGCCGACCCGATTGCGACGACGCTTGATCGCGGCGCCAGCGAAAATGAGCCGGCCATATCAAATACGACCGAAGTCAGCCAGTCGACCGATAAGCCGATTATTCAAATTACAACGGAAAAAGCGGCAAAATGCCAATACAGTGAGGATGCCGACTTTACTTATGGCGGCGGGACGCAATTTACCACCGATGGCAGTACCGGCCACAGCGTAGAGCTGAGCGATATCGAAGATGGTGATTATACTTATTACATCATTTGTAAAGATGTCGCCACCGGTACAGTCAACTCCGAAGCGATCGAAATAGTATTTGCGGTGAGTAATACCGCTAATACTTGCGCGGATCTTGATTCCAATGACGAGCAGAATGACCTTGACCGTGACTACGGCGACGGCAGTGATTCGGATTCCAAGTATGTGTGGCGTTCGGTGGAGGATGGTACGCGTGACGAATTTACCAAGGTTGATTGGTACGCCGGCTATCAGTTTACGTCCGATAAGGATGGTTATGTGACCCAGTTGTGCGGTTATTTCGCGGACGGTGAGTCCAATGAGGTGACGTTGTATAACGGATCGTACAAAGAATTGGCGACCGCGACCGTGGAAGGTTCCGATGATTGGGAATGCGTTTCGATAACTCCGGCAAGCGTCAAAACCGATAAGCGCTATTACGTGATCGCGCGGGTTGAGGATAGCCCGATCTATTACGAATACCAATCGGGTCTTCTACCTCTCGATGCCGAAAATGTGGTGGTTGAGTCGGGTATCCGCCAGTTGGCCGAGGATGATTTTGGCGAAGATGTCTTCAAATACGATTATATGGTATTTGGCCTGGTGGATGTGAAGTTTGTTGTCGCTGGTGAGAGCGAAGATGGTCCTAAAATTGATATCAACGGACCGATTGGGTCAATTGATGACGATTCAACGACTTTGTCGGTTGAGACCGATGCCAATGCCGAGTGCCGCTTTGGCCGTGACGATGTTGAATATTCGGACATGGAGTATGATTTTGGCAAAACCGGAGTTAAGCTGCACGAGCAGAAGATTTGTAAACTCGATGACGGATATTTCACTTTCTATGTTAGGTGTAAGGATGAGGATGGCGAGGAAAATGACGTTTCCACGTTATTGCAATTTGAGGTTTCCAATTAGTGAGATTTAGCTAATGCCGCCCGGTATCGCTTTACGGTCGATATCGGGTGGCATGGCACGAACCGGGGTATTTTGGGTTTTGTGAATCAAGATTCATTGTTCTGACTTTCGGTAGGGGGATTGATCCAGTGCTTTTTGTATGATCGTCGAAGATCTTCCGGAATGTGGGAAGTCTGTATGACTATTTAAATAAATTTGGCAATTATTTCGGCAGTAAAGTATAAATCGGCACCGAGATATATTAAAAAACTACCCCGGGGCTGACTGCAGGGCGGTTCGTAATCGAACCGACGAGCCCCGAGGTAGTTTGGCGGGTAAATAAAAATGAAATATAAGATTATGAACCTATCCTTTTTTGTCCCAGTTAGTTGTTCGAATCGAGCGATACGAGCTTTATCCTTGGTTTTGTTGGTGCTTTTGTCGGGAGTGAATTTGTTCTTTGCGCAAACCGTAAGGGCAATTGATGTAGGTGGTGACTGGGGTCAAAGTTATTGGGACGCGAATTTTAGTGATCCGAACAGTCCCGGAGGCGGTGGTCCCGGGGGTGGTGGTGGATTTGATCCGGTTGCCGCCGCCCGTGCGTTGCTTTTGGGCCTTTTTACTGATGAGCAGTTCAAATTAGCGTTGCAGGCCTATGCCATAGATAACCCGAATAGCTATCAAGATGTGACCCCAGCACAATTGCTGGAGTTTATCGAGAGCAGATATGAGGGTACCCAGGGAAGCGCTTTGGATGAAGCGGTGGCCAATATGAATGAGATTGAAACTACTGTGGCCGGGGACATGGATCAAGATAGCGATGTTTTTGCCAGAATGCTTACCCAGACCATAGATTCGGTGGTTGATGAGGATACTCTTACCACGACTACGGCCGCAAGCCGCGCATCTGCCCGGGAATGGGCTCTTTCGGTTAAGGGCGGCACGGCGGATGTTATTAATACTGAACTCGGGCTTTGGTATGACGCCAGTGCCGGAAACATCAAATATTTGAACGGCAGCTCCCTGAGCAATCTAATTGCTGGGGATCCGACTGCATATATGAACGGGAGGGTGCCTTCATCTCAAAGTGATGACGAAAATTTAAATAATAATCCGGATTGGGGCCGCGACGAAGATGGTTATTACAGGCTTGTTAACGGTGTAAAGTATCGAACAAGCCCCGTCGGTTCAACTGCGCTGCAGGACGCTAATGACAAGTTAAGGGGTATGGTAACGACGTCTAGTGACACTTCGGCCTGCGTTGAAGCGTTTGGCGCCGACAGCTGGTTAAATGACAGTAGTGGCAACAGCAGCGGAAATAGTAGTGGAAACAATAATAATAGCAACAACAACAACAACAATAATAATAATAATAATAGTGCTTCCTGTACCAGCGACAGTGATTGTACATCGGGAAAAACTTGCCAAAGCGGGACCTGTAAAACCGCGATAACTGTTACTCCCATAATTCCGACGGTAGACGATGACACTAATGCGACCTCGACAACATCCAGTCCGAATTTGGTGGTTTCGACCAGTCGGGCTTCGACCTGCCGGTTTAGTAAAGCTAGTGGTTTTAATTATGATGACGGTACCACGTTCGATACTACTGGCGGGGTTAGCCATACTTTTAAACTTAATTCCCTTACCAATGGTAGTTATACTTATTATGTGCTTTGCAAAGACAATGCCACTGGCGGGATAAGTGCAAAGACCACCATCACTTTTGTGGTGGATTTATCTCAGGATCCGGATAACGCACCGACGGTGGAAAATCGGACTGACGCGGTTTTTACGACAACTACCGCAACCCTGAAAGTAAATACCAATACCGCGTCGCAATGTAAATACAATGAAGCGGGCGGGCTTACATTTAACAATGGAACTTCGTTTTCTGCCACCGGCAATTACAGCCACAACACGAGTCTTACCGGTTTGGCCAACGGTGACCATACTTATTATGCGGTTTGTAAAGATACCGCTACCGAGGCGGTGAGTGATGTTCGCAGGATCGACTTCCGGGTTAACCTTGCCGATCCAATCAATGCGCCGGTGATAAGGAACATTACTTCCGCGACCCAGACCGGTGATTCCCCGGTTTTGGCCATAACTACCGATATCCCGGCGGCCTGTCGCTACAAGCAGGGGAACACTGTAACCTTTGACGGCGGCACCGCGATGACCGCGAGTACCGAGAACTACAGCCACAGCGTTTCGATCGCGGCTTTGGCCGATGCCGCTTATACCTTCTCGGTTATTTGTAAAAGTATTGGAACCAACGCGGTTAGCCCCGTAGCGAGTATTCCCACGACATTGGACCGTCCGGAAGAAGAGGATAAAGCGCCGGAAATTACGAATAAAACCGCCGGTTATCAGACTGTGAATACCCCGGTCATATCGGTGACCACCGACGTGGCTGCGGCCTGCCAATACAAGAAGGATGTTTTCATCTACGGCGCCGGAACGGCATTTTCCACGACCGGAAGTACCAGCCATAATGTGACTTTATCCGAGATAGAAGACGGTCAGCACACTTATCATGTGGTTTGCAAGAATACCGCCACCGGGGTATCCAATACGGATGATTTCCAGGTGATTTTTACGGTGAATGTTGAAACCGTCGCTGATATTTGTGCCGATTTGGCCAGTAATGACCGGCAAAACAACGGGAATCGTTCCGGGGACGATACCGCCGATGACGATACGAATTATCTTTGGCAGGCGGTGGAAAGCGGAACGCGGGAAAAGTTTGATAAAGTAGACTGGTTTGCGGGGTATCAGTTCAGCCTTAATGAAGACGGTTCTGCCGAGGAATTGTGTGGTTATTTCACCAAGGATGAAACAAATAAGGTATTCTTGTATAACGGTTCCTATAAAGAGTTGGCCAGCGCTTCGGTAACCGGCAACGGGTCATGGAAATGCGTTGATATCGACCCGGTGAAATTGTTGGCCGATACCCGGTATTACCTGATCACCCGAGTGGAGAGCCAATCGATATACTACGAATATGATTCGGGTTTCCTGCCGGTTGATACCGGCAAGGCCGTGATCGAAGCCGGTATCCGCCAGACGGTGAACAGTACTTTCAACAAGGACATTATCAAATACGATTATATGATCTTTGGCTTGATCGATGTGAAGGTCTCATACGCTTCCGTATCCACGAAGGGCCCCGAAATTACTTCTACCAGCCCGACAGGAACGGTCAATGATTCGAGCGTTTACCTTTCAGTGGAGGCCGAAAATGATTCGACCTGCCGCTTTGACCGCGCCGATGTGGATTATGCCGATATGAGTTATACATTGCAGGAAGTCACTGCCGGGACTTACAGCCAGCTGGTATGCGACCTCGACAACGGCGATTTCACTTTCTATGTCCGCTGCAACAAGAACAATGAAGCTAATGACGCGTCGGCGGCGATTGATTTTACGGTAGACGACTAGAGGTGGATTTTTACTTATTTTGAGAATATAACCAAGCACTAATGAACGCAAACGCCCATAGTTTTATGTCAGTCGTTGCTGGGATCGCGTGCGCAATGCTCGTATTGGTTGGCTCAGGTCCGACACCGGTTTCGGCGTGGACCAGTTCGAGCGGGGTTACGATGTCGGGCAGCTTGACGGGCTGGGGCGGTTTTCCGAAAGGAGGCAGCGGCGGGGGTGGTGGGTTTGACCCGGTCGCGGCTGCGAAAGCTTTGTTGGCGGGCGCCTTTAACGATCCTAATTTTGTGGCAATGCTTAAGTCATACGCAATGACTAACAGCTTGAATAGCTACCAAAACGTAACTCCGGCGCAATTAATGGCGTTTATTGAGAGCAGTCCGGGAGGAACAAATGCGGGGATAACCGCCATGGAAAGTCTGAATCCGGAAGACCAAGTTGATGCAACCCTTAACATCACCGGAAATAATGATGATTATAATTCAAATCTGCAAAATGCAGTTGCTACAACTGCAACCGAGGTTGCGGCGACAGTGGCTTCAAGTACCCAATCAATTAGAGATTGGTCGCTCTCGGTTAAGGATGGCACGACCGATGTGTATAACTATGCGCTTGGACTTTGGTATGACGCCAGTGCCGGCAATATTAAATATTTAAATGGCGGTTCCCCGAGCAACCTGGTTTCCGGCGACGCCACCGGTTATATGAATGGCATGGTGACATCATCGAGCGATACTTCGGCCTGCACTGAGGCGTTTGGCGCCGACAGCTGGTTGAGTGATGAATTGGCTTATGAGGGTGGTTCCGGTAGCGGTGGTCTCAGCAGCGGTTCCAATACGACCGATTGCAGTAGTGACAGCGATTGCGAGTCAGATGAGGCTTGTGAAAGCGGGGCTTGTGTTGCAAAAGAAGATGAATGTAGCAGTAACGGCGACTGCGCTTCGGATAAAGTGTGCGAAAACGGAACTTGCGTTGCAAAAGAAGATGAATGTAGCAGTAACGGCGACTGCGCTTCGGATAAAGTGTGCGAAAACGGAACTTGTGTTGCCAAGACGACCGCTACAACGGTGTCGCCGGTGCCAATCAGTAGAACCAATGCGACCCAGACGACTTCCGGCCCGACATTGACCGTGGAAACGGATATTGCTTCGACTTGCCAATTTGACAAGAGGAGCAACTTCACCTATGGCACCGGCACAACATTCGATGTCACGGGCGCGGTGGGCCACACTTTCAAACTTAATTCCCTTGCCAATGGCAGCCATACTTATTATGTTATTTGCAAGGACAACGCCACGGGCGGATTAAGTAGCCTAATCACAATAACCTTTACGGTGGATCTTTCTCAGGATTTGGATAACGCACCCACGGTGGAAAACCGGACCGACGCGGTTTTTACAACGACTACGGCGACACTGGCGGTGAGAACCAACACTAAATCGGAATGCCGCTATAATGAATCGGGCGGTTTTACCTTTAGTGCCGGGACGCCGTTTTCAACGACCGGAAACTATGACCATAACGCGAGTCTCACCGGTTTGGCCGCCGGTCGCCGGACTTATTACGTAGTTTGCAAGGATATTGCCACGGGCGCAGCGAGCGATACCCGCAAGATAGATTTCGATGTCAATCTCGCCGTAGAGGAAAACGCGCCCGAGATTCGAAACATTACTTCTGCGACCCAAACCGGCGATTCTCCGGTTTTGGGAATAACCACCGATATCCCGGCGACTTGCCAATACAAACAGGGAGGCACTTTCACTTACGGCGGCGGCAGTTCGCTGACCGCAAGTAATGATGGCTACAGCCACAGTATTTCGATTGCGGCGTTGACTGATGGCACCTATGCTTTCCATGTTATTTGCAAGAGCCGCGATAACGCTGCGACTAGCGAAGAGTCCATTATTTCCACGGTGCTGGATCGTCCGGAAACCGAGGATGGCGAGCCGGAGATTACCAATAAGACCGCCGGTTACCAAGCAAAAAATAATCCGACCTTGGCAGTGACCACGGATGTGGCGGTAACCTGCCAATACAAGGCTAGTAGTTTTACCTATGGCAACGGGACGGCATTTACAACTACTGACGGTACGAGCCATAGTGTGGATCTTTCTGATATTGAAAACGGGGCTTATACCTATTATGTGGTTTGCAAGAATACCGCCACCGGGGTATCCAATACGGATGATTTCCAGGTGATTTTTACGGTGAATGTTGAAACCGTCGCTGACACCTGTGCCGAGATGTCGAGCAATGACCGGCAAAGCGACGGCGACCGTTCCGATTCCGATACCGAGAGTGACGATACCAGTTATCTTTGGCAGGCGGTGGAAAATGGAAAGCGCGGGATGTTTGAGAAGGTAGACTGGTTTGCGGGGTACCAGTTTAGCCTTAACGAAGACGGTTCGGCCTCCGAATTGTGCGCTTACTTTAAAAAAGACGAAGCCAATAAAGTATATTTGTTTGATGGGGATTACACGGAGTTGGCCAGTGCCGAAGTGACCGGCGACGGATCGTGGAAATGCGTTGATATCGACCCGGTGGAATTGTCGGCCGATACCCGGTATTACCTGATCGCGCGAGTTAACGGGCAATCGATCAATTATGAATACAAATCGAATTTCCTGCCGGTTGATACCGGCAAGGCCGTGATCGAAGCCGGCATCCGCCAGACGGTAGACAGTACTTATAATAAGAGCGTCGTTAAATACGATTATATGATTTTTGGCCTGGTTGACGTGAAGATATCTTACACGGCCGAATCTACCAAGGGGCCGAAAATTACTTCAACCAGTCCGACCGGGACGATCTACAGCTCCAGCGCTTCTGTTTCCGTTGATGCGGCCAATGATTCTACTTGCCGTTTTGGCCGCGATGACGTGGATTACGAGGATATGGACTATACTCTGCAAAAAGTTTCCAACGGCACTTACGGCCAGCTTGTTTGTAATCTTGGGAATGGTGATTTCACCTTTTATGTCCGTTGTGCCGATAAGAATGGCCAAGCTAACGATGCGTCAGCGGCGGTGGAGTTTACGGTGAGCGATTGATATGGCTCAAAAGCATCGGGTTTTTTGGGGGTGCGCTGGCTACTGTGGTGGTGGCGTTCGCGGTGGTTGGGGTCCGCAAAAATGGCGCGGGAACGCTTTCTCAGGAAGAATACAAACCCGGTAACAATTGCGCCGATTTGCGGATAAAAGGCCCGGCGCGCGATAAAATCGACATTGTTTTGTTCCGTGCGGGTATGGCCAGGATACGATCGGGTTTAGGGCGGATGCTCTTGCGCAAATGGAACGATTTTTGGCGCTAGCCCCGATTTCGGGTAGTTCCGACAAGTTTAATTTCAAGACAGCAAATATTATCGGTCTTGATTGCGCCGCGGATTTGCAGGATAATATGATAATGGAGTCGGATATTTTTTATGACCATGTCTCGGGATGTGATCCGGATGCGGTATTGGTGATAAAAAAAGGGGTACCTCCCGCGGCGCAAGGGGGGATATCCGACAATGGCGGCAAGATCTGATTTATTTATTCCAAATCGTTTTTCGCGGCGGCGCATGAGATCGGTCACCTGGTTTTCAGCCTTGACGACGAATATAGTTATGGTTGCGTTTATGCCAAAATGGAAGATTCGCCAAATTGCGACGACAGCCCGAAGTGCGAAAAGTGGGCGGATATCGATGGGGCGGGTGTTAAGCCGGCTGCACCTGCAAGGGTAATTATCGGTCTTCGAAAAACGGTGTGATGCGGGATCCCGAAAGCGCGGCCGATTACGGTGCGGCTGGGTCAAGCCAGATAAACAAAATTTTAAGCAATTACAAATAAAATTCCGGAAAATAAACTACCCCAGGGCAAAATCATGAGGTATTCTGGCGGGTAAATAAATTTCAATAACTATAATTATGCCTTTTTATAACGCAATGAAAGGAAAAAAATATTTTGCGCTTCTGGCCGTGGCCGTCGCGCTTTTTGGGGCGGGTCAAGTTTTAGCCGACAGCGGCCCGGTGACGATGAATGTAAATCCCCAAGGTTTGGTTACTGCCAAAACCGTGAAATTGACGATGGATACGAAGGACTTGGCGCGATGCCGCTATTCAGAGGAGGATGTTGATTATGACGAAATGGAGGACATGGAAACTCCCGACGGCCTATATCATTTCGTGTCGTTGGGGGAATTGAGCGACGGATCTTATGCTTATTACGCCCGCTGTATGGATTTTATGGGCGAGGTTAACGATAAAAGTGCGGAATTCGTGTTTAAGGCGGGCGATCTTACTTCGGGCGGATGCAGCAGCGACAGCGATTGTTCCTCTGGAAAGGTTTGCAAAAGTGGGTCTTGTATCGCTCCAAGTGCTAGCGGATGCAGCAGCGACAGCGATTGTTCCTCTGGAAAGGTTTGCAAAAGTGGGTCTTGTATCGCTCCATCTGGCGATATGACCGCGCCGGTAATTTCTTCCCCGGTGCCTTCCGGGACTATTTACGAATCTTACGTGACGTTGTCGGTATCGACCAATGAGGCGGCAACCTGTCGTACTAGCTGGTACGACAAGACTTACGATTCGATGACGATTACTTTTGATTCGTCCAACCGTTATTCCCATACCGCTCCCGCCCAGCTTTCGCAGTACGGGTATTACACTTATTATATCCGTTGCAAAGACGATGCGGGTAATGTGAATGCGGTACCGGGGAAAATTAGTTTCCGTTATGCATCCCGGACTCCGATTACCACGACCACTACTACAACAACAACTCCTCCTCCCGTCAAAGATACGACCGCGCCCGTGATTTCCAGCCTTTCGCCTTCGGGGGACGTAAAAGAAGCCACTACGACGATTGCTTGCACTACCGATGAGAAAGCAACTTGCAAATACGACACCAAGGACGGTGAGTATGACGCGATGGCTAATTTGATGGATGCTTCCGAAACCGGGAAAAGCTTCAGTAAGTCGGTGACTCTGGATAAGGCCGGGTCGTATTCGTATTATATTCGCTGCAAAGACCAGGCTGGCAATAAAAGCACTTCGTCGAGCCAAATAGGTTTTACCTATGTGGTGCCGGTAGTGGAGGGTCCCAAGATTTCCAACGTCCAACCGAAGGGAACGGTATTGATGAAAAATATCGCGCTAATATTGCAAACTGACAAGGCGGCCGATTGCCGCTATTCGACCGAGGATGTCGCCTATGCCGATATGGGGGAGGAATTTAGTACGAACGATGGCTTATTACAACAAGCCACGTTGGTACTGGAAGATTTTGGACCGTATACTTACTATGTCCGTTGTGCGGATAAATCCGGCAACGAGAGCGATGAGGCCGAAATAATAAATTTTACCTACAAGGACGCCAATGCCAGCGACGACGAAGAAGTTGCGACAACGGCAAAATGCGAACAGGATGGCGATTGCAAAGATGGGAAAGTGTGCGAGGACGGTACTTGCAAAGATAAAAAGGCGGTGGCGGCGCCAGCATGCGATAAGGGCATCGCTACCCCCGATAAAGATGGCGCTTGCGACAAGATCGCGGATTGTATTTGCGACCCGGATTGTCAGTCAAGTCAAGGCGATGTTGACCCGGATTGTGCTAATGTAAAGCCCGCAGATAACGGCTGGATTGTGATTTTACTCATTGGTGTCGTACTGATCGTCGTGATCGTGATCATTATCGCGATAATCAAGAAACGCGGCAGTGACGAAGAGGATGTGGAATTGCCGTAGAGCATGTAAACATTTAAGCATTTAATCATAGGAATTCAGTAGGAATCAAAAATCGCGCCATTTGGGCGCAATTTTTGATTCAGTGATCTTATGATTAAATGTTTGAATGATTCTCAGGCTTCGTTGTAGGAGATTTTTTTTATCCGGTAAACCATCTTTGCCGGCGAGGCCAATGCGATCTGGTCGCCTACTCTTTTGCCGATAAGGACTTTTCCGACCGGCGATTCGTTGGATATTTTCCCCAGGTTGGGATCGGCTTCGAGGGTGCCAACGATCGTAAATTCGTTATCCCGGCCGTCGATATCTACCAGCACTTTGGCTCCCAGGTCAACCGTTGACTGCGCGGTTTTTGCCGGCGATTTGATCAGGTGGGCGTGCTTGATGATCATTTCAAGTTCGGCGATCTTGATGTCCAAAAGCCCAAGATCTTCCTGCAAGGCGAGGAATTCCGGATTGACATCTTCGGAATGGAGTACGACCGGAGCTTCGCCTTTGGTTTTCAAAAGCTTCATCTGCTTTAATTCCTCGTATTCCTTTTTTACCTTTTTCAACCCTTGCCGTGTCAAATAGTAATTTTTTTCTTCCAACATGTTTTTGGGCGGGATCTAGAGATGGCTCCTTCGGCCGGACCGCGAAGTACGGCGCAGGAACTGTCGGTGAGCCCGTCAGTTGCGCCCAAGATTTCTCGCGGCGCGTTAAGAAGATTTTTTAAAAAACCTGCAAAGATTCGGTAACCATAATCCGCAAATGTCATTTCTTATTTTTTGCGATTTTAAAGTCGTTTTTTGAATATATTAATTCTATTCTATGCTCCCGGTTTTTTTTGTCAATCACGAATATCTGTTAACTGGAGCAAAGCTAGGTTTTAACGCCGGTTTGCCTTGGCGGTTAAAAAAACGGGGGTTAATGTTATACTGGATTAGAGCTAGTTAAGCCAAGGGAATATGATTAAGATTAATACCAATAAGATAATCCGTTACCTGCTGGTTTCGGATTTCATTTTTTATTCCGGGTGGGGTTTGATCCTACCGGTTTTTGCGGTTTATGTGATTGAACACATCGAGGGCGGCGACATTATGGCGGTCGGCATTGCCGAGGCGGTTTTTTTGATCGTCAACTCGTTTTTACGGGTTTTTTGCGGCATATTTTTGGATGGTCAGCCCAACGAAAAGACCGATTATCTTTTTACGGTGGTGGGATTATTCCTTGCGTCGCTGGTGCCGTTCGGATATATGGCGGCGGCCAATATCTGGCATATTTATCTGTTAGAAGCGGCGCGGGCGGCCGGCTTGGCAATGAGCATTTCCGGCTGGTCGGCGATCTTTACGCGCCACATCGATAAGGGCCGGGAAGCGACCGAATGGGGGATCAGCGCGATGTCGGTGGGCGTGGGGGCGGGTATCAGCGGCATTATCGGCGGCTGGGCGATTACGCGTTTCGGTTTTAACCCGGTTTTCATTACCGTGGGGGTTGTGGGGATCGCCGGGTCGTTGGTACTGCTGGTGATCCGTAAGGATTTCGAGAAATTCATGGGCCACGGTTTGTATTTCAGTTTCAAGGAGTTGGCCCAGAAAAGCAATGAACAGCAATTATGATCAATCGGATACTGGCTAAAATATTCTACGATACCGCGGGTTTTTTGGAGGCGCTTGAGGTTGCTTTCAAGCCGTTTGCTTACCGCCGGGCGGCCATGGCAATCGAGAGCCTTGAGGAAGATGCCGCCGATATTTATAAACAAAGCGGGATTAAGGGGTTGGAAGGCATTCCGGGCGTGGGAGAAAGCATCGCCCAAAAGATCGAAGAGTATATTTTGACCGGAAAGATCGCTTATCATGATGAACTTAAAAAAAAGCTGCCGGTCGATCTTTCGGGGCTGACTTCGGTACAGGGTGTCGGGCCGCGGCGCGCCCGCATCCTTTACCGGGAATTGCAGGTTAAAAATTTAAAAGATCTTGAGCGGGCGGCCAAAGAGCACAAAATTGCGGCGTTGGCCGGATTTGGCCAAAAGTCCGAAGAAAATATTTTGCAGGGGATCGAATTTCGCAAGGGGTCGCTCGGGAGGTTTTTGCTTGGCGATATTCTACCGCTGGCCCAGGAGGTTCGCCGCGGTTTGCTTGGATTGGAAGAAGTCCAGGCGGTCGAGATCGGCGGCTCACTGCGCCGCCGTAAGGAAACCATTGGTGATGTTGATTTTTTGGCGATTGCCAAGCCTTCATCCGGGCCCAAGGGAGTGGCGCGGATAATGGAGTATTTTACCGGGTTGCCCGGTGTGGAAAAAATTTGGGGGAGTGGCGCGACCAAATCTTCGGTGCGGATGAAGGAAGGCGTAAATATGGATATTCGCGTCCTGCCGCCCGAATCTTATGGCGCCGCCCTGCAGTATTTTACCGGTTCCAAAGAACATAACGTGGCATTGCGCCGGTTGGCCCAGGAAAAAGGATTGAAGCTTTCCGAATACGGGTTGTTTTCGGGTGACCGGGCGGTGGCCGGCCGCACCGAAAAAGAGATTTACGAATATTTGGGAATGGAATTGATCGTGCCCGAAATGCGCGAGGATACCGGCGAGATCGCCGCGGCACTTAGCGGTAAATTGCCGGAGATCATCGGTTACGGCGACCTTAAGGGAGATTTGCATTGCCATTCCGCTTGGGACGGCGGGGACAACTCGATCGAAGAGATCGTTGCCGCGGCAAAAAAGAAGGGTTATTCTTATATCGGGATTGCCGACCACACGAAATTTTTAAAGATCGAAAACGGGCTTGATGAAGCGGCGCTGGAGAAGCGCAACGGCCATATTGACAAACTTAACCATTTGTTAGAAAAAGAAGGAGGGGATTTCCGTGTCCTGAAGGGGTGCGAGGCCAATATTATGGCCGACGGATCAATCGACATCGATAACCGGGCGCTGGCGCAACTGGATTTTGTGATCGCGGGCGTCCATTCAAGCTTCGGGCTGAATAAAGACCAGATGACGCGGCGGATTATCCGGGCGATGGAAAATCCCAACGTGGATATTATTTCCCATCCCACCGGCCGTTTGCTTAACCGCCGGGGTGAGTACCAGGCTGATTTTGCGGCAATTTGTGAGGCGGCGTGGCGGACCGGGACGGTTTTGGAAATCAATTCCCATCCCGACCGGCTGGATTTAAATGACTTGCATATCCGCTATGCCAAGGAGCATGGGGTGAAAATGGTGATCGATACCGACGCGCACAATGTGGGTCACTTGCGGTTTGCGGAATTCGGCATTGCGCAGGCCCGGCGCGGGTGGGCGGAAGCTGGAGATGTCATTAATACATTTGCGGTCGGTAAGTTTCTGGATTCGCTTAAAAATTAATCTAGGATATGGAAGTCAGAATTTAGAGACAATTCCAAATTCTAAATTCCATATTCTAAATTCCATCAGTATGTCTTTGGAGCGATCTGCCGGCGCGATAATTTTTCGTCGCGACTACGGCGCGATAAAATACCTTTTGCTGCATTATCCGTCGATGGCCCACCGGTCGAACCGGGATTATTGGGATTTTGCCAAAGGCCACGTAGAAAAGGGCGAGTCCGAACTGGAAACGGTGGTGCGCGAAACCGCCGAAGAAACCGGTATTGAAGACTTAATATTCGTTGACGGGTTTCGCGAAACGATGAAATATTTTTTCCGCTTCAAAACTAAACTGATTTTTAAGGTCGTCAGCTTCCGCCTGGCCGAGACTCGTACTGAAACGGTAACCTTGTCGGGGGAGCATGACGATTTCATCTGGTTGACCTATCAGGACGCGTGCCGGATGATCTCGTTTGCCAACGCCCGCCGGGTGATGGACAAGGCCAATGATTTTTTGGGAAAGGTTATTCCGGCGGATGAAATTTCCAAGCGCGATTAATTCGGCGACAAAACCAATATTATTCCGAGGTAGATCACGCAAGCCCTAAGAACCGATGGAATGAGGATTCCTTAGCGGAGCGCAAGTACTCTTGCAAGGAAACATCCTTGACGCCGCGTTAGCGGCTTCGCTTTGCGAAGATTACTTCCGGATTACCTAAAAGGTTGCTTATACCACGGTCGGCGAAATACCTATATAAAATATATATTTGATATGGATAGTGAATTAAAAAAGAGAGTCCGGGCACTGGTTTTAATGTCGGGCGGGCTGGATTCGATGCTGGCGGCCAAAATTTTGGAAGAATTGGGGGTGGAGGTCACCCTTATTTGTTTTGAAAGTTATTTTTTCTCAAGTGCCGGCGCCAAAAAGGCGGCGGAAAATATCGGGATGAATTTGCGGGTGCACGATCTTTCGCTCCCGCATCTTGCGATTGTCAAGCGGCCGCATTACGGCCACGGCGCGGGAATGAACCCGTGTATCGACTGCCATCTGCTGATGCTCAAAACCGCCGGGGAAATAATGGCGCGGGAAGGTTTTGATTTTGTGGCCACGGGCGAGGTTTTGGGCGAGCGGCCGATGTCGCAAAACCGTCTGTCGCTGGATATTATCGAAAAGGAATCGGGTTTGACCGGTCGGTTACTGCGGCCGCTGTCGGCCAAACTTTTACCCAAGACTGTCGCCGAGGAGAAAGGCTTGATTGATCGGGATAAGCTATATGATATTTCCGGCCGGTCGCGGGCGGTCCAATACGAATTGGCCCGGCGTTTTAATATGACCAATATCCCTCAGCCGGGCGGCGGTTGTTTGCTGACTGAGCCCGAATACGGTCGCCGATTGAAAGAATTAATGCTGGCCAAGCCGGACTTTGACGGTTCCGACGCGCGCCTGTTGAAAAATTGCCGGCCGGTATGGGCGGGTAAGTTATTGGTTGCGGTGGCGCGCGACAAAAACGAATGCGTCGCGCTTGTCGGGCTGGCCCGGTCTGGCGATTTGGTTTTGGAGCCGGCGAATTTCCCCGGCCCGGCGGTGCTGGCCCGGGATTTTGGTAGCGGTTTCAAAAGGGAAGAAATTATGGAGTTGGCGAAAAGTAATCTATTGCGCTATTCAAAAAAAATTCCGGAAGATCCGGAAATAACTATCAAGGATGTTATTTAAAGATAATGTATTTGCCGTGGTAAAGAATATCCCGAAAGGTAGGACGCTGACCTACAAGCAAGTTGCCGCGGCGGCGGGGAATCCCAAGGCCAGCCGGGCCGTGGGCAGTATTTTGCATACTAATTTCGATCCAACAATTCCGTGCCATCGGGTGGTGCGTTCCGACGGCAAACTGGGCGGCTATAACCGCGGCGAGGAATTAAAAAAGAAATTACTTGAACAGGAAGCGGATTTTAGCGGTTGATTTTTCTCATTTTTCATCAACTAGTTACTCATCTGCTATTTTTCGGTTCGCGCGACCGCGATGCCGATAACTATGGCTGCGCCATGCCGTTTTAAAATTTTGGCGCCCTCTTCCATGGTCGCGCCGGTAGTAAACACGTCATCGATAAGATAAACGGTTTTGTCGATTATTGAGGAGTTGTCGGGGCAAATGAAGGCCCCTTTTATGTTTTCGCGGCGGCCCTTTCGGTCAAGATCGGCCTGGATTTTGGTTTCGCGCGTCCGGATTAAGGCGTTATCGCTCACTGGCAGTTGCCAGATTTTACCCAATTCATCGGCGATGGCCCGGGCTTGATTGAACCCGCGCCAGCGGATCCTTTTTTGCGCCAGCGGTACAGCAACGATGATGGCGCTGCGATCAATGTTTTTTTCGGCCAGCCGAAAATGGTCGCCGACCAAACCGGCCAGTGGCGCCGCCAGCGCTCGGTGGAATGGTTCGTATTTGAGGCACATGACCATCTTTTTTATGAAGCGATTTTTATAATCGCCGGCCGCATAAACATCGTCAAGAAATGTGGTGCTCCGGTTGGGTTGGTGGACCGGGGATATCTCCAACAAGGTTTTGCAGTCTTCGCACAGGTAATTTCCCGGCTTTTTGCAAAAATAACATCCGGCCGGAAACAATATTTCCAATATTGCGTAAATAATTTTTTTCCACATATTGTTGTTTGTCTTGATTATAGATATAATATAAATAATTAGAATTAAAAGTCCAAAGACTTTGGCTTTAAAGATTCGTACCAATCCCGTGCTGTCTAAATTGTTCACGAAAAAATTCCTGGGTATCGATGTTGGTACCGCTTCGGTAAGGATCGTCGAGCTTGAAAAATCTGGCCAGAGGCTGAGTTTATCCAACTATGGCGGGATCGACCTTGACCTTTTGGAAACCGAGGTTCCCAAACTTTCCAGCAAGTCGATGGCGGTTTTTTCGACGGACGAGATTGCGGAAGCAATTCAAGCAGTATTGGGCCAGGCCAGGATGAAAACGCGGCAGTGTGCTTTTTCGATACCGGATTTTTCGACCTTTTTCACCAATTTCACGCTGCCACCGATGACAAAAAAAGAATTGCCCGAGGCGGTGTTGTTTGAAGCGCGCCAGCATATTCCATTGCCCATCGAGAACGTGACGGTTGATTGGCAGTTAGTGGGCGGCGGGTTTGATATGCCGCAAAAGATCGAGGTGACCGTGGCCGCAATCCCCAATGAGATAATCGCCCGTTACAAGGAGATTGCCCTGAAAGCCAAATTGGAAATATTTTTACTGGAAGCGGAGATGTTTGGATTGACGCAGGCGCTGGTTCCGGCCAATGAGGGCCGGCCGGTATGCTTGATTGATATCGGAGCGCAAAGTACGGTTTGCAGCCTGATTGAAAACCATGTTTTAAGATATTCCCATAGTTTTGACCGGGGAAGCAATTATCTGACTAACGAGCTTATCGACCGCCTTCCCTTGGAACCGGAAGCGGCTGAAGACGTCAGGCGCAATTACGGTTTAAAGTTCGTCCCATACATGGATCCCGAGATCCGGCAAAAGATTAAACAGATACTGAGCGAATTATTGGCACCGATTTTCCGGGAAGTGGAAATGATGTTTAGCGAGTACCGCCGCATCAGCAGCTTGGAAGTGGCCAAAATAATTTTTTCGGGAGGGGCGTTTGCGATTGCCGAGATCAAAGACCAGTTTTCGGATTATTTTAAAACCGATGTCGAGATCGCCGATCCGTTTATAAGCATCGACCATCCGGCCCAAATCGCGGTTGAATTGAAGGCGATCGGCCCGATGTATTCCGTGGCGGTGGGCATGGCGCGGCGCGGTCTGGAGCTTGATAAAAGATGAGTTTGCCGATTTTTTTAAATAATTAATTATATTAATTGGTGGGAACCGGGCCTCCGTATGGCGGTCACGTCCGACCCCGACTATGTCAATGCCCCCGAAAAAACAGTCCGGCATTTCGCTGGAAAACGTGGTTTTTTACATCTCCCTGGTCGCCCTGGCGCTAGTGGTGGGAACTTTTTTCTACCTCCAGCAGTCGGTTTCAAAAAGCAAAGAAGAGCTTGACAGCCTTTCGATCGAGGCCGCCAAGAGCAAGACTCAGGACCAGAAAAATCTTGAAAATGGGATCCTTAAAACCCAGCAGGAACTGCGCGATTTTTCCAAGCTGATTTCGACCAGCAAGGCAGGTAGTGAGCTTTTTTCCAAAGTTGAAGATATGGTGATCTCCGGGGTCAATTTTACGCAGTGCGATGTGGATACGGTCAATATGACGGCGTCCATTGCTGGCCGCGCGAAAAATTTCGAAGTTCTGGGCCAGCAGGTGGCGCATTTTGAAGACGCCAACGATATTCTGGGGAATGTGGTTATGGGTAAGGTGGGAATTAGCGACGAGGGAGGCATTGATTTTGAAGTAAAGGTCAATTTCAAAGAAGGTGTCGCGGCGCCGCAATACGGCGGTTAGCTAACGGCTCTTAACGGTTTAAAATAATGTCAAGAAATTATTTAGAAGCATTTGTGATAATTTTGATCGCGGCGGGCCTGGGATTTTTCCTGGTACTGCCCAAATACTCCGACTTGCAGGATGCAAAAGTCCAGGTCGTGGCCAAGAATGCCGAGATTGCAAACCGCCAGGAATATTTCGCCGCACTGAGCCAGGCGGCGATCGAATTGGCGCAATACGAGGCAAATCTGGAGAAGATCGAAACTGCGTTTCCGGAAACCATTGATGCTCCGGCGTTGATGAACTTTGTCCAGGCCGCCGCCATGCAATCGGGTTTGATTGTAAAAAGCGTCACGTACTCGGGAACCACGGTAAAAAAAGTTATCGAAAAAGAAAAAAAGGTTGCCGTAGTCGCCGATGCGGTGAAACCTCTTCAGCTTCAATCCTATGGCGTGGATGCCGAGTTTATCGGCAGTTATCTTAATTTTAAGGATTTTCTGGCTCGCATCGAATATTCGAGCCGCCTGGTCAGCGCCAACCAGATCAGCGTCAGCGCGGAGAGCCTCGAAGGGAATAATAAGGAATCCGGCAAAAGCTCTTTAACCAAGGTTATCAGCGAAGAAGAGGCAGAAGAACTGTCGGTGGATCCGATACTGAATTTCAAGGTCGTATTGTCGGCCAATTATTATCAATAATCATAACCATGGCGATTACTTTCGAACAGAAGCAGGGTATCAGTAAATCCGTTATCGCGACGGTGCTGATCGTTGTATTGCTGGCGGCCATCGGATTTTTCGTTTGGAAAGTCTATTGGCAGGAAGCGGAGCAGGAGCTGGAGATTAGCTCGCCGCAGATCCAGATGGAGTATCGCGTATTAAATGACGAACGCATTGTTTCGATGGAACTGTTTCCCCAGATCCCGGCGCCCAACGAGGCCAGTATCGGCAAAAAGAATCCTTTTGCCGAGAGCGACGCAACCACGACGATCGAGCTGACGGAAGAGGATATGGCAGCCAAGGATGCAAGAAACTTGCAGACAAGGGGAGAATAGCGGCGGAGCGGTCTGCGGACGATAGGTTTGGTACCGGTTGGATTATGCAGCCGGGGTTGTTGTGGCAAGCTTATCGGTTCGATTGCCAAGCGGTTCTCCGGCGATGGGATGGAAATTTTTTATGAATACCAAGGAAAATGCCATTTTTGATAAAACAACTCATTGAGCGAAATCTTTTAACTTCGGAGGCGGCTGCCCAGGCCGAAGCCGAGCTAAAAAGCAATCCGGCCAAAAGCGAAGAGGAATTATTGGTCAATAAGGGATTGATTGCCGAAGAAGACCTGTTTCGGATCAAGGGAGAAGCGCTGGGGATCCCCTTTGTTTCCACGCCGCCTGAAGAGGTGTCTTTGGAAACCATGAAGACGATCCCCGAAGAAACCGCCAAATTCTATCGGATGATCCCGTTGAGCGAGAAAAAGTCCGAGGTGACGATCGGCATGGTCTATCCCGATGACTTGAAGGCTCAGGAGGCGTTAAAGTTTTTGGCGCGGGAACATCAATTTACCTACCAGGTGGTTTTGATCAGCCCCAAGATATTCGCGTTCCTCTTGGGGAAGTACCGCGACTTGAAAAAAGAAGTCGGCAAGGCGCTTGAGGAATTCCAAGAAGAAGAGGGCGAGGTTGATTCCACTCGCGGCCTTAAGCTGGATGTGATCTCGAATGTAGATGACGCGCCAATCGCCAAGATCGTCAATGTCATTTTGCGCAACGCGATCGACGGCAAGGCGTCCGATATCCATATTGAACCAAGTCGTACTAAATTGCGCGTTCGTTTCCGCGTAATGGGCGAACTCTATTCGTCAATTTTTCTGCCTCTCAATATTGCCAATGCAGTCCTGGCGCGCATCAAGATCATGTCCAACATGAAGATTGATGAGAATCGCGTGCCGCAGGACGGACGTTTTTCGATGAAGATCGACGCCAAGACCATTGATTTCCGCGTTTCTACGCTACCAACCGCGATGGGCGAGAAAGTGGTTATGCGTATTTTGGACCCGGATGCGGGTATTAAAACCTTTGAAGACCTGGGTCTTGACGGAAGGAACCTGGAACTGATCAAGAAGGCGATCGACGAACCGTTTGGGTTGATCCTGGTTACTGGGCCGACCGGTTCGGGTAAAAGCACGACGCTTTACGCGGTTTTACAAATGATTAATAACGACAAGATAAATATTGTCAGTCTGGAGGACCCGGTCGAGTATTTTTGCGAAGGCGTTAACCAGTCGCAGGTAAAGCCGGAAATCGGCTTTGATTTTGCCAGCGGTTTGCGCAGTATCTTGCGTCAAGATCCGGACGTGATCATGGTTGGTGAAGTCCGTGATGAAGAAACCGCATTGCTGACCATCCATTCGGCATTGACCGGCCATTTGGTGCTTTCGACTCTCCACACTAACGATTCCTTGGGGGTGATTCCGCGCCTAGTCGATCTTAAAGTACAGTCCTACTTATTGCCTTCGACTTTGACAGCGGCATTAGCCCAGCGGTTAGTACGGCGCTTATGTCCAAGTTGCAAGAAGCAGACTGAGGCCAAAGGGTTTTTGCGGGAAAAGATCATTGCCGAATTTAACAGCATTCCGGAGTCTGGGCGCAATGGTGTTGAGTTGACCGAACCGATCAGTATTTGGGGGCCGGTGGGTTGTGCCAAATGCAACCGTCAGGGGTTTTCCGGCCGGATGGGTATATTTGAAGTCCTGGAAATGACCCCCGAGTTGGGGGACCTTGTTTTGAAAGACCTTTCTGAAACCACGCTCAATGCCGAGGCCAAACGCCAGGGGTTGATCACAATGCGGCAGGATGGAGTTTTGAAGGCTCTTCGGGGACTTACCACTATTGAAGAGGTGCTCAAAGCAACTGAAGAAGGTATTACCGAGGTGGTTACTGATTTAAAAGAAAAGGTTAAATAGTTATTCCGCCAGGTCGGGATAAAATGTATTTTTCAAGGCATGAAATTTGAAGCGCTTCATATTTGCACCGCGTTAAGGTATAATTTTAATGAGGCCAAAAAAGATATTGGCTCGCTGCTGATTTACATAATACAATAAATATGACGATCAAATCATTGGACGAGTCCGGAGGAAAAAGATTGCTCGTTGTGGAGGACGATCCGTTCCTATCGGATATTTATAATACCAAATTGAGACAGGCGGGATTTGAGGTTGACCTGGCGATGACCGGGGAGGATTGCCTGCGCAAACTTAATGAAAACGTTTACGATTTGATGGTGCTCGATATCGTTCTGCCGCAGGTTGATGGGTGGGAAATATTGTCGCGCGTAAAAACTATCCGCGAAGAAAACTCCAATCCCAATATAAACAGTTTGAAGATCATCATCCTGTCGAATCTTGGCCAAAAGGAAGAGATTAAAAAAGGCCTGGATTTGGGTGCGGACGGTTTTATGATTAAAGCCCATTTCACTCCCAGCGAGGTTGCCGAAGAAATAAACAAGACTTTGGGGAGGATGGAATCGGCTAATTGATCCTATAATATATGAGCAGCAACGACTATCCCCAATTGTTGGAAAAATATCTGGCAACCACGATCCAGAAAGAAGCGTCGGATTTGCATTTGTCGGCGGGTTATCCGCCGATAATTCGCGTCAACGGCGAGTTATGGGCCATTCCCAAGGAGCCGTGCCTGACGGCGCGCGACAGCCAGGGATTGGCATTCGGGCTGATGAACCAGGACCAGCAACGGACTTTTTTGGAAACCAAGGAAATTGATTTTTCTTTTTCGTTCCAAGATAAGGAACGTTTCCGCGTCAACGTATTCTTCCAGAAAGGGACTATCTCGTGCGCATTGCGCCTGATCCCGACCCGTATCCGCACGATCGGCGAGCTTGGGTTGCCGCCAGTGTTTACGAAATTTGCCGAGGCCACGCAGGGGTTTGTCATCATTACTGGTCCGGCCTCCCACGGGAAATCCACAACCTTGGCGGCTTTGATCGACTTGATCAACCATTCGAGGTGCGACCATATCATTACCATTGAGGATCCGATCGAGTATCTGTTCAAACCCGACGCCTCGGTGATTGAGCAGAGGGAAATCAATTCGGATACCCGGACTTTTTCGGCGGCCTTAAAATCGGTTTTCCGCCAGGATCCGGATGTGATCATGGTCGGGGAAATGCGTGATATCGAAACTATCAGCACCGCGTTGACTGCCGCGGAGACCGGCCATTTGGTGTTTGCCACGCTGCATACCAATTCTGCGTCGCAGAGCATCCATCGTATTGTGGATTCGTTCCCGGCCGAGCAGCAATCTCAGGTGCGGGCCCAGCTGTCGTCTTCATTGTTGGGAATTGCGTCACAACGGTTAATTTTGTCGAGCAAGGGGAATATGGTGCCGGCCTGCGAAGTGCTTTTCAACACCTATGCCGTCGGCAATCTTATCCGCGAGAACAAAATCCATGAAATTCCGCTGGTGATCGAAACTTCTTCGAAGGGTGGGATGATCTCCATGAACAAATCGTTGGCGCAACTGGTGAAGGCTGGCGATATCACCCTCGAAAAGGCACTATCGTATTCGCTGAATCCCCATGAATTGGAAGCCCTTATCTAACTTTAGTTAATTTAGCACCATGCAAGTCTGCTAATTTAAATCAACTACAGTATTCATCCTATGCGTTTTATTTACCAAGCCAGGACGAAAAATGGCGATATCAAGGCCGGTTCGGTGGAAGCCGCTTCAACACAGGCGGCTGCCGAATTGTTGCGTCGCGACAGTCTTTTTGTAACTTTTTTGCGAAAGGACGAAGATAAATTCGCAAAAAAATTCCATTTCTTTGAGGGGGTTTCGGGAAAAGATATCGCGGTTTTTTCCCGCCAGCTGGCGGTAATGTTCAAGGCTAATGTTTCGCTCGTGGAATCGTTGCGGACGATTGGAAACCAGCTTACCAACCAGGGTTTTCGCGAAAAAATATTGAAGATTTCGCAGACGGTTGAGGCCGGTTCGCCGCTTTCGGCCGCTTTGGCGAAATATCCCGACATTTTTTCATCGTTTTTTGTGGCAATGGTTCGGGCCGGCGAAGTTTCGGGCAACCTTTCAGAGCAATTCAATTACCTGGCCGATTATCTGGAGAAAAATTATTACCTCCAGGGCAAGGTAAAAGGAGCCATGGTTTACCCGATCGTGATCTTGATTGTCATGGTGGGCGTGTTGTTCCTGTTGAGTTATTTTGTGATGCCCAACCTGATCGGCATGCTGGGCAACACCGGGACTGAATTACCGTTCCTTACCAAGGCGGTGATCGCGGCCACCAATTTTGTTCGCGGTATCGGCGGCATCATCGTTTTGCTGGTAATAATCGGCTTGGTTGTATTGATATCTCGTTTGGCGCGGACCGAAAAAGGCAAAGACTTTTTCGACCGTTTCGCTTTGAGGGTGCCGGTTTTGAAAAATCTTTTGAAAATGCTTTATGTGAGCCGCTTCGCGGATAATCTTTCCACTTTGATCGCGGGCGGCATCCCGATCACGCAGGCGTTGGAGATCACTTCGATGATCGTCGGTAATAACGTTTACCGCGATATTATCGTAAAAACGTGCGAAGGCGTCCGCAAGGGCCAAACCATGTCGTCCATACTTTCGTCATATCCGGAATTGTTCCCGCCGATGTTTTCGCAAATGATCCTGGTGGGCGAGCAGACCGGCTCTCTTGATAAAAGTTTGCTGATCATGGTTTCTTTTTACGAAAAAGAAACGGAGCGGGCGATCGACGGTATGCTGGTTTTGATCGAACCGATCATGATCATCACGCTTGGTCTTATTGTGGGCGGGGTGGTGGCATCGGTAATGATTCCGCTATATTCTTCGATGAGCAGCGTTTAGTGCGATTGGATACCGGGTCGTTGCGGTATTGGAAAAGAGGTAAAATTAATATCGCTCGAGATATCATATACTATAAAGTTATCCACATCTTGTGTTTAATGAAAGGTCGATTATAATAAATAATACGATCGAAAATAATAAAAAAAAATGGAATCACCCAAAGATAAAGCTTTTACGCTCATTGAATTGTTGGTTGTTATTGCGATCATCGGTATTTTGGCGGGTATGGTATTAGTTTCGATGTCGGGAGCCCGGTCAAAAGCGAGAGATGCGCGGCGGTTGTCCGATATGAGACAGCTGGTATCGGCGCAGGAAATGTATTACGGCGAGCATGATGTATACTTCTCTTCGGCGGCCTATCCGGATGCCATCGGCACTTATTTGTCGGCTACGCCTTCGGATCCGAGCGGCGGGGACTACGGAACTGTTGACAACACCGGGGATACCGCCAAATTCTGCTATTACGCGACGCTTGAGAATGCGAATACCACGGCTAACGGTTGTACTACTGCTGGTGCCGGATGCGGTTTCTATACCGCTTCGGAAGGTGGTAACTTCTACAAGACGACGGTGACGGGTATGGGATTGGGCTCGGGAGCCGGAGATTGCGCGATCCAAGACTAGTTTTTACGGATTTTATATCAGGGCAGTCCCGTATTTGACGGGGCTGTTTTTGATTTTGACAGGGCGGAATAATTTAATATATATTTTATTCCTGTACCATGTTAAAATTTCTTTATTGAACAAATTTTAACATGCCGTGCGTCTAGCGGGGAGATGAAGATTTTCCCCCGAAGGATGCGGAGGATGCCTGAAGCGAAGCAAGGGGCGGTTTGACGAAGATGCCCGCCGCGTTTGTCCCGGGGGAGTTTCATCTGGGTGGGCTCCGGATCGATCCCTTGGGAGACGATGGATGGGGAGCCATTGAACGGAATATCAATTCCGCTAGAAAATATAAATTCGATGGATTTATTATATTGGTATCTTATTTTTATTTTTTTTATTATTGGCACCGTGGTGGGAAGTTTTTTGAATTGCCTGATCTGGCGTTCGTATTGTGGCGAAAGCGTGGTCGCCGGTCGTTCTTATTGTCCGCAATGCCGCCACGGCCTGGCGTGGTACGACCTGGTGCCGTTCGTCAGCTTTTTATTGCTTAAATCGCGGTGCCGGTATTGCGGCAAACCGATTTCGTGGCAATATCCGGCGGTTGAATTGGCGATGGGTTTGGCTTTTCTTGGTACGGCCTGGGTGTTTACGCCCCAAATATTTTTGGGATTATTCACGCCGTTAATCTTGGCCAAACTTCTGGCTTATTGGTTGTTTTTTTCGTCGCTGGCGGTTATATTTGTCACCGACTTGAGATGGTATTACATTCCCGATGGTGCGACCGCGGCCGGAATCATCGGAGCTTCGCTTTTTACTTTCTTAAACGCGGGTGGCGGGTATCCTTGGCGTTTTTTTGACCGCGACATGGTCATTGGCGCGCTGCTTTCCGCGGTTTTTGCGGCCGCGTTTTTTTTGGTGATATTTATGGTCTCGCGCGGCAAATGGCTGGGATTCGGGGATGTAAAGTATGCCGTTTTGATGGGGCTTGCCGCGGGATTTCCCGGTATCCTGGTCGGGATGTTTTTCGCGAATTTTTTTGGTGCTATACTGGGATTAGCGTTGGTTGCGCGCGGGAAAAAGAAGATGTCGTCGCAGGTTCCTTTCGGTCCGTTTTTGGTGGCCGGAACGCTTGTCGCGATTTTCTTTACCGACCCGATTTTTAATTGGTATTTGTCTCTGACATTTTAAAATCTGTAACTCCCCGAGGAAATACCTCAGGGCTACAGATTTCGAGGATTCCTTAGCGAAGCGGAAGTAATCTTCTTAGCGAAGCGGAAGTAATCTTCAGGGGTGTCCCCTTTGGCTCCGCCGCGGCGGGGAATACACTTGGAAAATATAATTTTTACTGATAAAAATGATTCGCAGGTTTTTTGATAACTTAAAAAATAATCCCAGCGGCAATTCTAATCGCCGCGGTTTTACGATTGTCGAATTGATGGTTGTTTGCTCGATCATTATTATCCTGAGCGTTTACGTGGCTGCGAATTACCACCAGGGGAACAAAGAACTGGCGTTGCAAATGGCGGCGGGGCAACTGGCGCAAAATTTGCGGCGGATGCAAGAGTGGGGATATTCGGCGCATCAAATAAACGACATTTCTTACCCCGGTTACGGGATCACCGCCACTGCTGGCGGGACGACTTATTCCATCTATACCGATAACAATTCCAATGGCCGCTATACGAGCTCGGTCGATACGATCCGGGATACGGTTTTTTTGGATAACGGTTACGGAGTGCAAAGCTTGAGACCTTGCGCGCCCTCGGATTCCTGTGCCAGTATTTCCAGTCTGAGCGTGAATTTTGTGCCGCCGGATCCGGGAACGATCATCAGCGATTCGAGCGGCAACCAATACGATGTGGCTACGATCGTACTTCATCTCGAGGATACTTCCACGACCCGATCGGTCGTTGTTAACCGGGCCGGTCTTATCTATGTCCAATAATCGACCCAATCGCATCGGGGCGGCCAATGACCGAGCATTTACGCTGGTGGAAGTTTTAACCGCGCTTTTTTTGGTGATGGTGGGGATCGGCAGCGGTTATGCGTTGATCAACCAATCGCTGGCGTTGTCCAAGAGCGCGTCGCTGGAAGTGGCCGCGGCCTATTTGGGTAAGGAGGGGATCGAGATCGCGCGCAGCATCCGCGACGATAATTATTTGAAAATACTTTACAGTGAATCCGGGTACGAGACCAGCGAGAGCTGGATGAGCGGCTTGGATTGCAGCGATTGTCCGGTTCCCGTTAATTGCGAGGGCGGTTGCGCGGCGGATTATAATTCGACCGGACTTTCGCCGGCAAACGTCGGCGATCGGCTGAGGTATGACAATGCCAGCGGATTTTTCGGATATTCGGGAACCAAGGAATCGCTTTACTCGCGGACGATCACCGTCACTCCGGAATCGGATTATTTAAAAGTCAGCGTTTTGGTCGAATGGAATGAGCGTGGGCGCGGCCGGTCGCTTATAGTTGAAGAAAACCTTTATAACTGGTGGCCGCAATAGCCAAAATGACAATGGCCAAAACAAAAGGAACAAATAACCGCCAAGTCTCCAAATCCGGACGTTCGGGCGGTTTTACTTTGATCGAAATGATGGTTTCGCTGTTTATTTTTTCCATGACAATGACCATCGTGGGCCAGCTTTTCTTTTACTCTCTCAAGATGCAGCGGCAGATGTCGGCGCATACCAAATTGATAAATGAATTATCTTACAGCATGGAGCGGATATCGCGCGGGATCCGCATGGCCCAAAAGGATACTACCGGATCGTGTATCGGCCAGTATGAAAATTATGAATCGGGAAGCGATGCGCTAGGTGATCATATAAAATTCAAAACTCCAGATACTTCGTTTGTGTCGGCGACCCCGACCGATTGCGTCGAGTATTACCTGGATAATTATTATTCCCCGGGAGTGATTTCGTTGATGGAATCGAGGAGTAACGAGGGCGGGGTGTTTCCGGACTATGTCCTTCCGCTGACATCGCCAACCATCAATGTCCAGTCGTTTGAGATTGTTGAATCCGGGTGGTCGCAGAACGATAACTCGCAACCTCGCGTCATTCTTCTTATAAAAGCGATCGACGGCGAGGGACAGGATTTGGAAGTCCAGATGACGGTTTCCCAGCGGAATATCGATATCAGATATTAGATTTACAGAATATGGAAACGATCGCAAAAAAAATCAACGAATTGGTTCGGATAAACCGCGTCCATGGGCAAAAAGGCATCGCGATCTATTTGGCTGCGGTCACTTTGTCGATCGTGCTTACGGTGGCTTTCGGGACGAGTTTGATCGCGCTTTACCAATTGAAAAACATTAACGAAGCGGGTAATTCCGTGATTGCGTTCGCAGCGGCCGAAACCGGGATCGAATGGTCGCTCACCTATGTTGACGAAGTCAATTACGGCACTCTTTGCCCGGAAAACAAGACGCTTGATAATGGGGCCGTTTATACGGTTTCCTGCGATCTTTGCGGCGCCGGCAATGCGTTTTTATGTATTAGGTCGGAAGGGACCTATAATGGCACACAGCGGACGATCAAAATTCAAAGATAGCCGCGCCGCCCCGTCGGTTGACAGGCGGGAGGGGGGAATCTAAAATTCTTGTATGGATAAACAAGAAGCGGCCCAGAGGATTAAAAAGCTGGTAACCCTTATTAATCACTACCGATACGAGTATCATGTCCTTGACCGGCTGGCGATCGCCGACGATGCTCTTGACTCTTTGAAAAAAGAGCTTTTTGATTTGGAAACCCGGTTTCCGGAATTTGTTCAACCTGATTCTCCGACGCAACGGGTGGGGGGGCGGTCTTTGGATAAATTCGAAAAATACCACCACAAGGCAAAGATGCTTTCGTTTAACGACGCATTTTCGATCCAGGATATGATCGATTGGCTCGACCGCGCCAAAAGACTGCTAGACGCCGGCCAAATTGCCCGGATAGATTTTTATTGCGAGCCCAAGCTTGACGGTCTGGCAATAGAGTTGGTCTATGAGAACGGGGTTTTGGAAATTGCCGGAACCCGAGGGGACGGCATGATCGGCGAAAATGTCACCAATAACTTAAAAACCGTGGAAGCGATCCCGTTGCGGTTGCGGGCTGCCGATATTGTCGTCCGGGATTTGGAACGGGCTGGTCTTGAAAAAATGGCGGCGGCGGTCAAAGATAAGGCTATAAAGGAAGTGATCGCGCGTGGCGAAGTGATCATTACCAAAAGCGAATTTGAGCGGATCAACCGGGAGCAGCTGGAAAAAGGGTTGTTGCAATTTGCCAATCCGCGCAATCTGGCGGCCGGCTCGATCCGCCAGCTTGATCCTAAAGTTACGTCGGCCCGCCGCTTGGATTCCAATTGCTATTCTCTGGTGAGCGATTTTGGCCAAAAAAACCACCAAGAAGAGCACGCTTTTCTGGAAGCCGCGGGGTTTAAGACCAACAATAAATTCAGCAAGTACTGCCGTACCCTGGAAGATGTGTTTGCGTTCCACGAGTATTGGTATAAAAACCGCGAAAAATTGCCTTACGAGATCGATGGTATCGTGGTTACGATCAATGACAATGAAGTTTTTGGAAAACTTGGCGTGGTGGGCAAAGCGCCTCGCGGCGCGATCGCTTACAAATTCCCGCTTCGACAGACTACGACTGTGGTTGAGGATATTTTGGTGCAGGTGGGCCGGACGGGCGCGCTAACCCCCGTGGCGGTTTTGCGGCCGGTCGAGGTGGGCGGAGTAATGATCTCGCGGGCCACGCTCCATAACGAGGACGAAATAAAACGCCTGGGGCTCAAGATCGGCGATACGGTGGTGGTCGGCCGGGCCGGGGACGTGATTCCCGATATTGTGAAGGTTTTACCGGGACTGCGCGCGGGCAACGAGCGCAGTTTCCACATGCCAAAAGCGTGCCCGATCTGCGGCGGCGAAGTGGCCAAAAAGGAAGATGAGGCGGTCTGGCGCTGCGTAAATCCCGAATGTTTCGCCATCCAGGAAAAGAACTTGGGACATTTTGTTTCCCGCGCGGCCTTCAACGTCGACGGTCTCGGCCCCAAGATCATCGAACATCTGATCGATGAGGGATTGGTGCGCGACGCGGCCGACCTGTTTTTATTGAAAGGGGGCGATTTGGTGCCGCTGGAGCGGTTTGCGGAAAAATCAGCCCAAAATCTGGTCAAGGCAATTGCCGAAAAGAAGCTAATATCTTTGCCGCGTTTTATTTACGCGCTGGGGATCCGCAATGCGGGGGAGCAAACGGCGCGGGCGCTGGCCGATAAGTTCGGCGATTTTGACAATATTCAAAACGCTTCCTTGGAGGAGTTGCAGGCAGTGCCCGATATCGGCCCGGTTGTGGCCGAATCGATCCATAAATGGTTTGCCGTGGCCAAAAACCGGAAGTTGATCGATAAATTGCGTTCGGCTGGAGTTGTTATCGAACCATACCGAAGGGCAAACGGGCGGTTGGACGGAAAAACTTTTGTAGTAACGGGCACATTGGCCGCAATGAGCCGTCAGGAGGCCAAGGATCGCATCCGCGAACTGGGCGGGACGGCGGTCGAATCGGTTTCCAAAAACACCGATTATGTAGTCGTAGGCGAGAATCCCGGTTCCAAACGCGAGAAGGCCAAAAAATTGGGAGTCCGAGTTATTGGCGAAGAGGAATTCCGCGGGTTGGTCGGTTGATCAAGGGCTAAACCATGGATCAAATAATTTCCCATTTTAAGAGATTCGATTGGATCATGATCGCGGCCGCGGTGTTTTTGGGGTTGGTCGGCCTGGCATCGCTTTACAGTAGTTCGATCCATTCCGGGGATTTTTCCAATTTTTCCAAGCAGGCGGCTTTTTTAGGCGCGGGGATTTTGTCGATGTTTTTGCTCAGTTTTTTTGACTGGAGGATGTTTCGCGAAAATTCCGCGTCTATCCTGATACTTTATTTTTTAACGATCATCGCGCTTGCCGGTTTGTTCTTCTTCGGTTCGTCCAATCGGGGAGTGCGGACTTGGTATGATCTTGGCCCGGTAACACTGGATCCGATCGAATTCTTAAAACCCATCCTTTTAATCCTATTAGCCAAATATTTTTCCAAGCGCCACGCCTCGATCTATCAGATAAGGCATGTTTTGCTCACCGGATTTTACGTGGCGTTGCCGGTCGTTTTGATTTTTTTCCAACCCAATTTGGGACCTTGCTTGGTAATTATTGCGCTTTGGATCGGCATGCTGATCATTGCCGGAATGAAAAAAAGGCATTTTTTGATGCTGGGATGCGTTTTTTTGGCGCTGTTTGCGTTGGGGTGGGCTTTTTTCCTGCATGATTACCAGAAAGCCCGGGTGATGAATTTTTTTGTCCCTAGCGATCCTTTGGGGGTTTCCTGGAGCCAGAACCAGTCGGAAATCGCGGTGGCGACCGGCGGGTTGGTCGGTAAAGGTTTCGGGCAGGGATCACAGACCCAGTACGGTTTTTTGTCCGAGCCGCAGACAGATTTTATTTTTGCGGCGATTACCGAAGAATTCGGTATCTTGGGAATTATCGCGTTGCTGGCGGCCACGCTTTTATTGATTTGGCGCCTGACGCGGGCGGCGCTTGAATTTCGGGATAACTTTTCGAGAATGTTTGCGGCCGGGTTTGCGGTACTGTTGGTAGCGGAAGCCGCGATCCATATCGGGGTCAACGTTGGGTTTCTACCGATCATCGGTCTGCCCTTTCCGCTGGTAAGCTATGGCGGATCGAATCTTTTGGCGACTTTTGCGATGCTGGGGATCGTCCAAAAGATAGTTTCTTCCCCGACCTCCGCAATCGAAGCCGGCCATTCTGATAACATCGGTTTTCCACAGGGGCATTGATTGAATTGGTGTTTATATAAAGATATAATGTAGTTGTTATCTATCGAGTAATAACAGAAATTTTTTACGCCAATAATAAATAACATGTTAAAACAGATTCCCAAAAATGCAGTTTACGCCATCTTGTTCCTGGTCCCGCTTTTTTCATTGCCGTTCACGAGTAACGCGCTAGATTTCCAGAAGCAATTCCTTCTGTTTATAATTGCCAGTATCGGCTTGGTTTGCTGGGCATGGAGTGCGGTCAATGAGAAAAAACTGGATATCAACTTAAATCCGCTGCATTTTTTTGTCGGGGCTTTTGTGGCGGTTGCCTTTGTTTCGAGCATATTTTCCTTATACCGCTACGGCAGTTTGTGGGGATGGCCCCTGCCGGTTTCGGAAAGTTTCATTGCTTTATTAAGCATGGTTTTCATGTATTTTCTGATCGTGAATAATTTTAAGAAGAATGACTTGCATAAGCCGATCGCGATCCTGGCGGTTTCGGCAACGATCGCGGCGGTATATGCGGTGATCCAGTCGTTTGGGGAAAAACTGGGATTTTATCTTCTGCCTTTCCTGGAATACACCAAGGATCCGTCTTTTAACACGATCGGTACGACCAATGCCATGCTGATTTTTGCGGCCATCGTTCTGGCGATGATTTTTCCGCTGGCATTCATTTCGAAGAGTAAGTACAGCCGCCTGCTGAAAATATGTTCGATAACGATTTATCTCACATTGATATTTTTCAACGGCATAGTTACGGTTTATTTTCCGGTTAAGTCGTCGATGGGCGCTTACGACCTTTCGATCGTGCCGTGGCTTTCTCTGGCGGTCAGCGCTTTGGCAGTATTTGTTTTTTCCATCAGCGATCAGAAATTTTTACATCGGAACATAAATGCCAAAAATGCTTCTTTTGCTTTGTTGCTGGTGACCATCTTGTTCCTCGTTTTTAATGTTTTTGCCAAACCGATGGTTGCCAAGACATACGGCGAAGTCGGGGCATCGGTTGGCGTCTCGGCTGCCCGGGAAGCGGTTTTGCAGCAACCTACGTCGGCGGACATTGCGGTTAGCACCTTAAAGCAGTCTGCGCAACACTTCCTGTTGGGGTCGGGACCGGGAACTTTCAATTATGATTACGTTAAGTTCAAGCCTGAGAAGATCAACCGGGATGATATCGGCTGGCAGTTGACTTTTCAGGCCGCTTCGTCGGAGTTCCTCAATCGGGTCGCGACTACCGGGCTGTTGGGGATAATCGCCTTGCTTTTAATTGTTGTTGCCTGGACTATCGAAGGGTTCCGGATGCTGACCGAAGAAGACAATGAGGTGGGCTTGCCGCTGGCAATATTCGCCGGTTGGGTCGCGACCGTAGTGGCGCTATTTTGGTACCCTTTTAATCTAAGTTTGTTAATGTTGTTCTGGTTCTTCCTAGCGGCGATCGTGGTGATGGATGAAAAAAGGATGGTTTTATTGCCGTTAAGGTCGGTTAAGATGAATTACGCGGTATCGCTGGCGTTTGTGGCTTTGGTGGCGCTGGAAATGGGTTTACTGGTATGGAATGCCAAGCATTATTACGCCGAAGTGGAGTATCTTGGCGCGATTCGGGCGTTGCAAGCCAAGGATATTGTGAGCGCGATTTCCAAACTTGAATCTGCCGCAGATGCGACTGATCGCTTGCAGGACAATTACCTGACCGGGTTATCGCAGATATATTTGGAACAGGCCAACGCGGAGGCGAGCAAAAACAGCGACAGCGGCAATGAGGCGGCGATTCAGGCGGCGATGCCTTATCTGGAAAATGCGGTTGCGGCCGCACAGCAAAGCACCGACGCGGCCAATCCCAACAGTTCGACCAATTGGGCGTCGCGGGGCTATATCTACCGCAGTTTGATTGGTTATGACAAACAGTTCGATGCCTGGGCAGTAGATATGTATAGCAAGGCTTTGCAATTAGAGCCGACCAACCCGGTTTTGTGGAATGAGATCGGTCAGGTTTACGTTCTGACTAATGATCTGGATAAAGCTAAAGAAAGTTTCACTAAGGCGACGGATATCCGGCCGCGCTACGTCGATCCTCACTATTATTTGGCTTTGATCCATGACCGCCAGGGAAATAAAGAGGCGGCGATCGCCGAGCTGCAGAATATCCTGGCGATCATGACGTCTTCGGGTGTGGATCAGAAAGAGATCGACAACATCGATAAGGCGATCGAAAACCTGAAGGAAGGTAAGTCTTTGACCGGGCAGGCCGCCGAAGCCTCTCAAAACACGACGCCGCAAGTACCGTCAACGGAAATTCCCCAAACCGAGGACATAGGCAAGGAAAAAGGGGAAACCCCGGCCGAAACCCCGGCGGAAGAGGGGTTTGGAGTCCCCGGGCCGGTGCCGGCCGGAGAGGTAACCCCTTCTGATGGCGGTGAATCGAATAATCCGGTTGCACCGTAAAACATTGGCTTTAGCGAGAAACTCTGTAATTTGCCGGTTTTTCCCGGCGGCTAGGCGGGAAAAACCGGCAACCGATTGACAGAAGTTATTTTTTCTGATAATATTTTATCTTGTTGGAACCACGCGCGTTAGTTAACTAATACAGAATCCTTGATCGGGATTTATTCATAATCATAAAGAACAGCGTACCCTAAAAAAACCGGAGGGTATTTTTTCGTTTTTAGTTTGCTCGTTGTCTTTGAGGCGAGACGGTGGTCTTGAGGCGGCGAACACGTAACCATATTAAGGGCAGGCGGCGGTGTGTGCATTACGTCTTTTTCTTGTCGCGAGCACAAGGAAACGCGGTGTCCACCGCTTATAAAATATGACAGCGCTCAAAACAAAGGATTTCGGCCGGGCAAAAGTATCGTTGCCTTTGCCATATTTGTTAGTACTCCAGAAGGAGAGTTGGGATATGTTCTGGGGTAATGATCTAAGGGAGCTATTCACCGAGGTTTCCCCGATAAAGGATTACACCGGCAAGGAAATGGAGCTCTGGATCGAGGATTTTAAGCTTGACGAGCCCAAATATAAGAATGACTTGGAAGCGCGGATGAACAATGATTCATACGAGGCACCTATCCGGGTCAAGGTCAGGCTGGTCAATCTTAAGACCAAGGAGACCAAAGTCCAGGAAATTTTTTTGTGCGATTTTCCCCTGATGACGGAGCGGGGAACATTTATCGTTAACGGCGTCGAGCGCGTTTGTATCTCGCAGCTGATCCGTTCGGCGGGCGTGTTCTTTTCGGCGGAAAATATTGGCGGCAAGAACCATTTTGGCACCAAGATCATCCCGAATCGCGGTTCGTGGCTTGAATTTGAGACTGCCCACACCGGTTTTATCGGCGTAAAGATCGACCGCAAGCGCCGTGTTCCGGCAACAACCTTGTTGCGGGCTTTTGGGATTGATAACGACAACGCGATCAAAGAGCTTTTTTCGGACGTGAACAAGGGCGATGTGGATTACATCGAGGAGACGATCAAGAAAGATCCGACCCACAACCAGGCCGAGGCGCTGGTGGAAATTTACCAGCGTTTGCGTCCCGGGGATTTGGCCACCGCCGATACCGCCAAGGAGCTGATTTGGAACATGTTTTTCAATTTTGAGCGTTACGATTTGTCCAAGGTGGGCCGCTGGAAGATGTGGAAGCGTCTGCCTAAATTGAACACGAAAGAGAAAGACAAAAACAAGGACAAAGTAGAGATCGGCGATCGCGTACTTACCGTGGAGGATATCGTGGCGGTGATTCGCGAGATCATCCGCTTGAACAATGATCCGACTTCCCGTCCTGATGAGATTGATCATTTGGGCAACCGCCGCGTAAGGACTTTAAATGAACTTTTGGTAAACCGCCTGCGCATCGGCTTTATGAGAATGGAGCGCATCATCAAGGACCGCATGTCTACGCTGGAAGTGTTGGGCCTGACCCCGATGCAATTGGTGAATCCCCGGCCGGTAATGGCGGTGATCAAAGAATTCTTCTCGTCCTCGCAACTTTCACAGTTCATGGACAACGAGAATCCGCTTTCGGAGCTGGAGCATAAACGCCGATTGGCCGCGACCGGTCCAGGTGGTTTGACCCGCGAGCGCGCCGGCTTTGAAGTGCGCGACGTGCAGCCTTCGCATTACGGCCGCATCTGCCCGATCCAGACCCCGGAAGGTCCGAACGTCGGGTTGGTGGGTTATCTTGCTTCTTATACCAAGATCAACAATTTCGGATTTTTGGAAACGCCTTATCTGAAAGTGGAAAAGGGCCGGGTGACCGACAAATTGGTCTACATGACCGCCGACGAGGAGGAAAAATTCAATATTGCGACTGCCATCGTCCCCTTAGATGAGAAGGGTAATATGATTCCCAAGAAGGTGGAAGCGCGGATGAAGGGCGAGCCGGAGATTTGTGCGGCCGATGAGATCGATTATATCGATGTTTCACCCCAGCAGATCCTGTCGGTAGGTACTTCCTTGATCCCGTTTTTACAGAACGATGATGCCAACCGCGCGCTCATGGGTTCGAACATGCAGCGCCAGTCAACGCCCTTGATCAAACCCGACCCGCCGCTGGTAATGACCGGCAGCGAGGAGCGGATCGCTCACGATTCCGGCCACATCTTGTTGGCCGAGGGGGCGGGCGTGGTCACCGAAGTTGACGGCAATCACATTGCGGTCAAATACGATGATAAAGACCTGGGAGAAAAAACTTATTATTTGCGCACTTTCCTGCGCACCAACCAATATACTTGTTTCCACCAAAGCGCAATCGCACCGAAGGGAAAGAAAGTAAAGAAAGGTGAAGCGTTGTGTGATGGCGGTTCGATTGTCAATGGGCATTTGGCTTTGGGTCACAATGTGCTGGTGGCGTTTACTTCCTGGAGAGGCGGAAACTTTGAAGACGCCATCCTGCTTTCAGAGCGGTTGGTGGGTAATGACAAATTTACGACCATCCACATGGAGAATTTCGCGTGTGATGTGCGCGAAACCAAACTTGGTCCGGAAATGACCACTTACGACATCCCGAATGTTTCCGAAGAGAAGTTAAAGGACTTGGATGAGGAGGGGGTGGTGCGTATTGGTGCCGAGGTAAAACCAAATGATATTTTGGTGGGTAAAATTTCGCCCAAGGGCGAGCAGGAGCTGACCGCCGAGGAGCGTCTTTTACGCTCGATCTTCGGGGAAAAGGCCAAGGACGTCAAAGACACTTCGCTTTTGATGGAACATGGCAAGCGCGGCCGGGTCGTTGGCGTGAAAGTTTTTTCGCGCGAACAGGGTCACAAGCTCGAGCCGGGGGTGATTAAGCGCATCGAGATCGAGATCGCCGAATTGCGCAAGGTGCGCGCCGGCGATAAGCTGGCGGGGCGCCACGGTAACAAGGGTGTTATTTCCAAGGTTTTGCCGGTGGAAGAAATGCCGTATTTGGAAGACGGAACGCCCGTGGATATCATTTTGAATCCGATGTCGGTGGCTTCTCGTATGAATTTGGGCCAGATTTTGGAAACGCATCTGGGATATGCGGCGAATGCGCTGGGATATCACGCAGTGACGCCGTCATTGTCCGGGGCGACTGAAGCCGACATCAAGGCAGAATTAAAGAAGGCCGGATTGTCTGAAGACGGCAAGGAAAAGCTTTTCGACGGCCGGACCGGTTTGCAATTTCCGGGCAAGATCACTGTCGGTTATATTTATATGATGAAGCTTATCCACATGGTTGAGGATAAGATCCATACCCGCAGCATTGGGCCGTATTCGCTGATTACGCAACAGCCGTTGGGCGGCAAGGCGCAATTCGGCGGCCAGCGGTTCGGTGAAATGGAAGTGTGGGCGCTCGAAGGCTACGGCGCGGCATTTACCCTACAAGAAATGCTGACGATCAAGTCCGACGATATCGCCGGGCGCGCGGCTACTTATGAGACCATCCTTCGGGGAGAAGAAATTAAACATCCAAACATACCGGCAGCGTTTAACCTTATGGTCAGCGAACTTAAATCGCTGGGGTTGAGCGTCGAGGTAAAAGAAAAACCATGCGAGTAGAAGACTTACAATCGATCAGGATCAAGTTGGCGTCGCCCGAAGAGGTGATTGCCTGGTCGCACGGCGAAATCACCAAGCCGGAGACCATCAACTACCGCACCCAGCGTCCCGAAAAAGATGGCTTGTTTTGCGAGCGGATCTTTGGACCCGAACGCGATTACGAATGCTATTGCGGGAAATATAAACGCGTCCGCTATAAGGGAATAGTGTGCGACCGCTGCGGGGTGGAAGTGACCAAAAGCAGTGTGCGCCGCGACCGCATGGGCCACATTAAGTTGGCTTGCCCGGTTTCGCACATCTGGTTTTTAAGAGGGGTGCCGTCGCGCATTGGCCAGGTTTTGGACCTGCCGATGTTGCAGTTGGAAAAAGTGATTTACTTTGCTTCCTACATCATTATCGCGGTTGACGAAGACGAAAAGAAAAAGATTGCCGCCGAGATCGAAGCGGAATTCGCGGAGAAGACCAAAACCCAGAAAAAGATCTTCGAGAAGGATGAAAAAGCAACCCAGAAAGAATTGCAGGGGGCGCTTGAAGACCTTCGGGACGCGCGCGATCGCGCCAAATCGGAATTGGCCAGCATCCAGTTGATGCGGGTGATTTCGGAAGCGGAGTACCGCAATATTTCTCTCAAATTCGGCCAATGTTTTTCGGCCGGGACCGGTGCGGAGACCGTGCGCAAGCTTTGCGAGAAAGTTGACATGGGCAAGGAAATCGACATTCTCAAGGCTCAATTAGTTAACGCTTCGCCCGAAGAGAAAAGAAAGATTTATATCCGCTTGAAGCTTTTGCAGGGTATGAACCAGGCCGGAATCCGTCCGGAATGGATGTTGATCACCGCGTTGCCGGTGTTGCCCGCGGACTTACGCCCGATTGTCCAATTGGACGGCGGCCGCTACGCCAGCTCGGACTTAAATGACTTGTACCGCCGCGTGATCAACCGCAACAACCGCTTGAAATATTTGCAGGAGATCGGCGCGCCCGAAGTTATTGTGCGCAACGAAAAGCGCATGCTGCAAGAGGCGGTTGATTCGTTGATCGACAACGGCATGAGAAAGGGGACGACCACCCAGGCGACCACGGGGGGACGCCGGCTGTTGAAGTCTTTGGCCGATATGCTGAAAGGTAAGCAGGGCCGCTTCCGCCAGAACCTCTTGGGGAAACGCGTGGATTATTCCGGCCGTTCGGTGATTGTGGTGGGGCCGCATTTGCGCATCAACCAGGTGGGTATTCCCAAGAAGATGGCGTTGGAATTGTTTAAGCCGTTCGTGATTCGTCGCATCCTGGAAAAGGAAATGGCGTTCAACGTCCGTGGCGCGTCGCGCCTGATTGAAGCCGAAACCGATGAGATCTGGGCAATTTTGGAAGAAGTGGTCAAGGACAAGTTAGTTCTGATCAACCGTGCCCCGACTCTGCATCGCTTGAGTATCCAAGCGTTCCATCCGATATTGATCGAAGGCGAAGCCCTGCAAATCCATCCGATGGTTTGTAAGGCGTTTAATGCGGATTTTGACGGCGATCAGATGGCGGTTCATTTGCCTCTCTCGGCAATGGCCCAAAAGGAAGCCCGCGAAAGGATGCTTTCGAGCTTGAACCTATTGAAGCCCGCGAAGGGTACCCCGGTGGTGACCGTTTACCAGGATATGGTTTTGGGTTGCTATTGGCTGACCAAGTTGGTCGAAGGCGCCAAGGGCGAGGGCAAACTTTGCGCGAGCTCCGAGGAAGCAATATTATTCTATGAATTTGGCGACATCGACCTGCGGGCCAAGGTGAAGGTGCACAACATCAAACCTTCGGCGCCCGGGATTACCGAGACGACCGTCGGCCGCATCATTTTTAACCGCACCTTGCCCGACAATTTCCCGTACCAGGATATGATGGTGAAGGTTAAGGACCTGGAGCGGATCGCCGAGGATATCATTCGCCACTACGACGTGACGACTACCGAGGATACTTTGGACCGTATTAAGGAATTGGGCTTTGAATATTCCACGGTTTCGGGAATTTCCTGGGGTATGGACGATCTTCACGTTCCGGTGGAAAAACCGGGGATTATCGCGGCCGCGGAAAAGGAAGTGGAAAAGACCGAGGATTATTACCGCAAGGGGCTTTTGTCCAAGGACGAGAAGAAAAACAAGATCATCGAGATCTGGTCCCGGACCAAAACCACGATCGAGAATTTGGTGCCCAAGACCCTGTCTAAAGAAAGCTCGGTTTACCAGATGATCGACGCGGGCGCGCGCGGTTCCTGGTCGCAGCCGGTACAGATGGCGGGTATGAAAGGCTTGGTGGTGGATCCGTCCGGCGACATTATCGAATTGCCGGTGAAAAATTCCTACAAAGAAGGTTTGGACGTGCTCGAATACTTTAATTCGACGCATGGCGCTCGCAAGGGTACGGTAGATACGGCATTGAGAACGTCAACCGCCGGTTACCTGACCCGCCGCTTGGTGGATGTCGCCCATGAAGCGATCATCTCCGAGGCGGATTGCGGCGATACTGAGGGCCATATCGTTTTATTCAAGGATGCCGAAGAGCTCGGCCAGAGCTTCCTCTATAAGGTGGTCGGGCACGTGTCGATGGAAACGGTCAAGAACTCAAAAACCAAGGAAATCATCATCAAAGAAGGTGATTTGATCGATTGGGAGACGGGCCGCAAGTTGATCGATGAGAATATCGAAAAGATCAAAATTCGTTCGCCGTTGGGTTGCAAGACGACCCGGGGTTTGTGCCAGCAATGCTATGGCTGGGATTTGGGGAATACCAAAATGGTGCGGATGGGCGAAGCGGTAGGCATTATCGCAGCGCAGTCCATTGGTGAGCCGGGAACCCAGCTGACGATGAGGACCTTCCATACTGGTGGCGTGGCCAGTGGGGCGGATATTACTTCGGGTTTGCCGCGCGTTGAAGAAATTTTTGAAGCGCGTATTCCCGGCGGTAAGGCCGAGGTTTGTCCGGCGGACGGCACGGTGCTTGAAGTGATTTCCGAAAAGGGTCAAAATAAGATCATTAAGATCAAGATCAAATCGACCAAAGAAACGGAAAAGAACATCAAGGAAACTAAGAAACAATCAAAGGAAGAAAGCGACGCATCGGTTGAGAAGGTGACCAAGGAGGGTCAGTTGCCCAAGGGTTACCAGATTATTGATTTTTCCGCGCCTTCCAACGTGAACGTTTTGGTGAAGGGCGGCGACCAGGTTGCCAAGGGTCAGCCGCTTTGGGAAGGTAGCCTTGACCTTAAGGAGCTATACAAACTTGTTGGCCGCGATGCCACCCAAAGGTATATCTTAAAGGAGGTCCAGCGCATTTACAGCTCCCAGGGCGCGACGATCCATGACAAGCACGTGGCGGTGATCATCCGGCAGATGTTTTCGCGGGTCAAGATCAAGGATCCGGGAGACAGCTTGTTTACTCCCAAGGAAGTGATCGAGCTCAAGCAGGTTCTCGAAGAGAACAAGCGGCTTCTCGCGGACAAGAAAAAGCCGGCGGAATTCGTACCGGTGTTACTGGGCGTTTCCAAGGTGGCATTGACGACCGGATCGTTCCTTTCGTCGGCTTCCTTCCAGGAGACTTCGCGCGTACTTATTAAAGCGAGCCTTGAACGGCTCGAGGACAAGCTCGACGGCTTGAAAGAAAACGTCATAATCGGCAAACTTATTCCCGCCGGTACCGGTTTCAACTATGAAAAAGAATGCAAGTCGAAGCAGGAAGAACAGCAACAATAAACTGAGATTGCGCCTGCCCGAGCTTGGTATCAAGCTTCCGGGAAAGACGCGGCAATGGAGCGCGGGTATCGTCGCCATTGTGGCGGCGATCGTGCTTATGCTCGGATTTTTCGGCATGGCCGGGATCGTGGGTGACGGTTTCGTTTGGATGTTTCAAGCGGCAATTGGCAAGGCGGTATTCGCCTTGCCAATTGTTTTGTTTCTGGCCGGGATGATGTGTTTTACCTCCAAGCATGTAAATTTTGGTGGCCCGCTGGCGCTGGCCGCGTTGCTGGCGGCGCTGGGTCTGGCCGGTTTTATGGCGGTGCTCGATATGGATGCGGGCCAGACCGGGGACGGGGGGTACGCAGGTTATTATTTTGGGTTGATATTGGTCAATCTTTTTGGCGAATTGGTGGCCGGAATATTCTTTTGCGGGCTGATGGCGATGGCCGCGTCGATTTTTTGGTGGTTGTTGGGCCAGCCGTTGCCGGATTTTTCCAAATTCTTCAAAAAAGCCGCGGTGGTAAAAGACAAGAAAAAGCCGCTGGCGGCGCCGGCCCAGAAACCTTCGCTTCTCAAAGGGGTTTTTGCACCGCAAAAAACTCCGGCAACAATAAATATTCCCAAATTCACCAAGGTTGATAAGAAGGCTGTCGGCAAGCCGGAAAAAGTAGAAAAATCTTCCGGGACGAGGAGCGCTCTTATCAGCAAATTGCTTTATAAAACGCCGCCATTGGAGCTTTTGGACAAACGGGATTCGGCGCCGTTGGCGGGGGATGTGGAGCAAAATTCGGCAATCATTAAAAGAACGCTGGAAAACTTCGGGATTCCGGTGGAGATGTCGCCCGATATTATTATCGGGCCGTCGGTGACGCAATACGCGTTAAAACCGGCCGAGGGCGTCAAGCTTTCTAAAATTACGACGCTTTCCAATGATCTTTCGCTGTCGCTGGCCAGCTCTTCCATCCGCATCGAGGCGCCCATTCCGGGCAAAGCGCTGGTGGGGATCGAAGTTCCCAATAAGGGTCGGGCGGGTGTAGGGTTGCGCGAGTTGCTTTCGACGACCCAATTCCAGCAATCGGGTTCCAATTTATTGCTGGCGCTGGGCAAAGATATTTTGGGAAGCCCGATTTATGCCGATATTGCGCGGATGCCGCATTTGCTGGTGGCGGGCGCGACCGGTACGGGTAAGACAATATTTTTGAATAGCGTGTTAACTTCGCTTTTATATCGCAACCCGCCGGAAATGCTGCGGTTAATTCTGGTGGATCCAAAGCGCGTAGAAATGAAGGGTTACAATAAATTGCCGCATTTGCTGACGCCGGTAATTTGCGATGTGAACAAAACGGTGGGGGCGCTGAAGTGGGCGATCCAGGAAATGGACCGGCGGTTTGATGTTTTGGGAGAAAAAGATTCGCGCAACATCACCAGTTATAACGAAAAATGCGCCAAGGACGGTGACGAACCGTTGCCTTACATTGTATTTGTGATCGATGAACTGGCCGACCTGATGGCGACCAAGGGCAAGGATATTGAAGCGGGTATCGTGCGCCTGGCGCAGATGGCGCGCGCGGTTGGGATACACTTGATCGTGGCCACCCAGCGGCCATCGGTGGAAGTCATCACCGGCTTAATTAAGGCCAATATCACCTGCCGCGTGGCGTTCCAGGTGGCATCGCAAATCGATTCGCGCACGATCCTGGATATCGGCGGGGCGGAAAAATTACTTGGGGCGGGCGACCTGCTTTATATGTCGGCCGAATATCCCAAACCCAAGCGCATCCAGGGGCCGTATGTTTCCGAAAAGGAAAGCAAAGATGTGCTTGATTGGATAAAAGAAAACAATGCGGCGCCGGAATTCATGATTGAGGAAGGCGTATTGGAGAGCCTGATGATCGGGGACGCGGGCAAGGAATACAACGGCAACGGCAGTATGTTTAACATGACCGAATCGACGGGCGAGGGATTTGGCGACGACCCGATGTATGAGCAGGCCAAGAAGGTTGTGGTGGAGGCGCGAAAAGCGTCGGCGTCATTTTTGCAGCGGCGGTTGCGCGTGGGTTACGCGCGGGCGGCGCGGCTGATCGATCTGCTGGAAGAGCGCGGCGTAGTGGGGCAGGGCGACGGTGCCAAACCCCGCGACGTGCTGGTCTCGGCCGCGGATTTGGGGACCCAGGATGTTCCCGGCGGGATGTCGGGCGACGTCAACGACATTGAAGGCGGTGACGGCGATGATGGCTGGCAAAAAGTTTAAACCGGAAACGCAGAATCGCGAAACGTTGAATCGTCGAATAAATACAAATAATAGCAAACAAAATCAAAACGGGCGCGCGCCCGTTTTTGGTTTACTTGTGGATATTAAAAGAGAAAAGCAAGGGGGCAGATTTTTTAAAAAAAATGAGGTTGTGCCTTTTTTTAGCACAACCTTCCGGTGGCGAAATCTAATGTTTCGTAGTTAATACCCCTCGCGACAGTTTTCTTCGGGGAAAGACTGAATTTCGTTTTGTCTTGGTTTTATTGATTCCCTTTCGATCCTTTCCCCGAGTTCGATGATCGGGCCGTTGTATTTATTGTAGAAATCAACGCTGCATCCAGTTATGATTGCGGCCGTCGCGGCGATATATATGCTTTTCACTTCGACCAAGTTTTCGTTTTCGGCCGCTCCCTGGTCCAGTAACCGATGCGCCCTGACTATTGCGCCGTCCAATAGGGTGCCCGCATTTTGTTCACTCAACCAGATAAGTCTTGGTTTTTTTACTTTAGTTTCTTCCACTAGTAATCTCCTCCGCAGATTAAATAACATATTTTATGGTTTTGTCAAGATTGGTTTTCGCAATTCAAACCTTTATAATCAATATACCTTCAATATACCTTCAATATACTAACGATTCGAACATTCGGGAGGATGAATCTTCGAACCCATAAGGGCCATGCAAAAAAAACAAAAATTATCCGAGAGCGACAAGGTGTTGGCGCAAAAAAGCGAGAAAAACAAAAGCCTCCAGGCGGCGCTTGATGAGATCAAGGAAAAATTCGGCGAAGGGGCGATCATGACCCTAAAGGATGTTAAAGCGGTTGATGTCGATGTGATCCCGACCGGGTGCATATCTTTGGATATGGCCTTGGGGGTGGGGGGGATTCCCCGCGGCCGTATTGTGGAAATATACGGTGGCGAATCGGCGGGCAAGACCACGCTCTCTTTGCATATTTTGGCGGAGGCGCAAAGGAAAGGCGGGGTGGCGGCGTTCGTTGATGCCGAGCACGCGCTTGATCCGGAATACGCGCGGCGCATCGGGGTTAATGTCAACGACCTTTTGATTTCCCAGCCGGATTCGGGGGAGCAGGCATTGCAGATCGTTGAAACCCTGATGAAATCGGGCCAGGTGGATATTATCGTGGTTGATTCGGTGGCGGCATTGACTCCCCGCGCCGAAATCGACGGCGAGGTGGGTGACCAGCAAATCGGTTTGCAGGCCCGGCTGATGTCGTCGGCGTTGCGTAAGTTTTCGGCGGTCGCAGCCAAAACCAACACGATCGTTTTATTCATTAACCAGACGCGCATGAAGATCGGCGTGATGTGGGGTAATCCCGAAACCACTCCCGGAGGCATGGCGCTTAAATTTTACGCGTCGGTGCGGATCGAGTTAAAACGCATCGGGCAATTGAAGCACGGCGAGGAAATCATCGGGAACCGCATAAAAGCCAAGATCGTAAAAAACAAAGTGGCGGCCCCGTTCAAGGTGGTGGAATACGACATTTATTACAACGAGGGGATATCGCAATTCTCCGACGTGATCAATACCGGGATGAGCCTGGAAGTGATCAAGAAAAGCGGCACGACGATCATGTTTGGCGAGCAAAAGCTGGGGGTGGGGATGGAGCAGTCAAAGCAGTTTTTGCGGGAAAATCCCGAAGTGCTCGAAAAAATTAAAGTCGCCCTCAAAGAAAAGATCGATACCACCTTCACTGACCCGAATTCATGATATTTTAATATCAATTGACCGTCCCAGTGTCGGGGCGGTTTTATTGTCTTTTAGCTATGTGTAACTAAGCGGCTTGTGCTTGTTTGGGGCTCAATATAATAAAAAGATAATCTTTATCCAGAGGTAGACCCCGGGCTTGCCCGGGGAACCGATGGATGAGGATTCCAAAGGATACTTCCCTTGGTCGACGCCCGTGGGTTTGTACCACGGGAGGCGAAACTTCAAATGGGAAATATATAATCAATCGGTGCGATTGCGCATCGGCATCTGCTGGTGCCGATTGGCTTCCGAGGGGTAAGGGGTGCCGTGGTGCCTTTTTTTAAGTCAAATTCGGAATTCTAAACGTAAAATCCTTAGTTTTCAGGTGTGCGCAAAAAAAGAAAGGCGCCAATTGCTGCCATAGTGTCATTGTTGTGATTGCAAACGTTTAGTGGAAATTAGTTTAATATTGCATGCAATATTATGTTACCTAGCCAAGTATGAGGTATACTATCGGAAAATATGTAATTGCTGGTATCTGTCATCTCGGGCAAAAAAATGATAAATTTTTTGCTAGAATTTGCGGGCCTCGTACGCCGAAGGAAGAGGAGATTTGCTGCGGTTGCCGTCTTAGGGTAAAAAAATCTTTTAATTGCAAATACACCGGACAATTAATGATGTTTTGCTCCAGCTATAAATGATTCGGAGTCAGGCTATAAATAGAAATAGGCAATAGTTAAAATCTGTGATTTTCTAATGTATTATTTTGCGGCAATGATTCCTCGATGGGGTGAAAAAAACCATTAAGGGAGTATTTCCCTGGCTTTGCCAAGGAGGGGAACACAAAAATTTTTTCATCAAAAAAGAGCGGGTTTTGGGAACCGACAATCTTTACGTCCCGTTATTAAACTCAAGGCTACGCCACAAAGAGGCGAAAAATTGTTTTGCGATGTTTTGTTTGTGTAATTTATAATTGTCGAATTATTACGACAGTACGGAAACTGCCTCTGGCCCGGTGGCAAATGTAATAATGCGATATTCTAAATATGGAATGCAAAAGAATGCTTTGCGATAAAAATAAAAATGCGTAAATTTTTTTTGGAAAAAAAGGGGTTTGTTGTGGGTCGCTTTTTTTGCAGTGCTGGCGGGGGCTGGATTTTTTCGCATTTTTTATATTTTGAAAAAGCTTCATTATCCGACGACAGAATAGTTATGCAGGCGGTAACGGGCGAATGTAACCGTAACAGTATTTGCGAAAAAGAACTCGGGAAAAATATTATAACTTGCGAAATTGATTGTCGCCCATCATCGTTTTTGCAAGGAGGAGATCCGGCGCCAATCGATAAAACGCCAACGATTTGGGGTTTGGAATTTTTTGACATAAAGGAAAACTCGGCGCGCGTTAAATGGGGTGCCGATAATGAAAGTGTTTGCGAAATGCGATGGAGCGAAAATACCGATTACGAAAAAGGAAGTTTGACGGAAGTACAGGGTGCACTTTTGCATTCGATAAATTTAAAAAATCTTTCCGAGCTTACGACGTATCATTTTAAAATTTTTTGTCGCGGCGATGAAATGGAAATTGAAACATATGACCATGCATTTATGACGCGTGCAGGGATGGACCTTATCGCTCCAAATAATGTTACCAATCTTTCTGCGTGGTATATGGAAGAAGATGGTAGTGTGGTGCTTCGGTGGAAAAATCCCAAGGAAGATTTTGCAGGAGTTAGTGTTTTGCGCAATGACCGGTATTTTCCGCGGGATCAGTATGACGGTATTCCTCTTTGCGATGGGAATATTTCGATGTGCGATGATTCTCCGGCGGGGATCGGGGAGACATATTATTATACTGTTTTCGCATACGACAAATCTAACAATTATTCATCCGGTACCGTGATATCGTTTACGTTAGGCCAAACTCCGGTAAGCGTTGTCCCAGATCAGACTGCGACAAGTACCGTAACTATAAGTGGATTATCTCTAAGTGACATCATCTTTTCCCAGGATGGCCAGCCGTTGGTTTACGAGAATGGTCATCTTGTTGCCAAAACTGGGGAAAAGATTGTTGTTTTGGTTGATAAGGATCAAACTTATCTTTTTAAGGCGGATACCCAAAAACTAGCATATGTATCCGATTTTCATTTAGATCAACCGGATATATATTTATTTACTATATCTGTCACAGATTTGCGGGGGATGTTATACAATTCTCGGGCGAGTTTCTTCTTGATGATGGTTATGAAAATATAACAAACGATTTGAAAGAAAATATTATGGATGAAGCTGTTCCGGATATTATTTTGATAATAATTCCGTCGTTTATTATTGAGCTGATCGTAAAAAAAAAGGAAAAAACCAAGACGTTTGATAGTTAAATATCAGTTTGGTAAAATCGGCTTGTCTTGTGGACCAACCGATTTTTATTTAGGGTAATTTTTTTTCAAATATTTCTCGTGTTTTTTTATGATGGATGTAAAAATATCCCACCGCGAGTTTGTTTTTCTCGTGCTTGTTTCTGCTGGTTTTTTTAATCTATTTTTTTACAAGCCGATGCGGCGATTAATCAAAAAAAATTATCAGGGCAAGCTTACTGATACAGGCGGGGTTGCGGTTTCCGATGGTGCTTATGACGTTGTTTTTAAACTTTACACTGCGGGCGCCGGGGGTTCCGTGATCTGGACCGAATCTTGGACAGACGCGAGTCTTTTTACGGATTCGGGGGACTGCTTATGCTGCGGGTGGTTGTGCCAGCGGGATTAACAAAATCATGTATACCAGCCAGACCAATGAATCGAGTTTGGCGGCGGTCAATTGTTGTGGAACACGACAAAAAAAGAGTCTGCGGTAATTGAGTCGGTTGTGCCGGAAGCGATTATGTTTGCGTTTATTCCACTCCCAGCAGTTGGTCCAGCGGTGACGGTATTACGAACCGGATTTATGTATAAAATGGTCTGTTCTCGGTAATGATGGGAGGGGCGCAATCATTGGGCGCGATTTATTTTAACTAGAAGGTATGCCTTGGTGTTAAGGTGGGAGCAGATGGCGAAATGAAACCTCGGAAAATGATCGGGGCGGTACCGTCGGCATTCGAAGCAAAACAATTGGACGGTTATACCTGGGCGGTCCTTGGGGCACTTGGGACGACAACGCCGAGCACGGGCGCGTTTGCAACATTATCATCAACTTACTGTGGGGCATCACCCGCGTTAACGGTTAACCAATCGGGCGCGGGGGTTTTGGCAGATATTCAAAAAAGCGGAACTTCAAAATTAACAATCGACACTAACGGCAACGTCGGCATCCGGACGACCGCGCCGGTTGGGCATGCCAGTTCCCGTAAGGCGTTGATACTATCCGATACGGCAAATGACGCGCTTTTCGAGGTCTGGGGAAGCGCCGGAGGTAAGGTGTTTTTCCAGTCTGTTGCCGGGAATGCTTATATGGGAAGTCTTGCAATGGGTTCCGGGGCCGGGAATTTGTATCTTGCGTATGGAGACGGATCTGATGGTTTGATTATCAATGGTGCCAACGGTGTTGTTGGCATACCTACCTTGGCCGGTTCCGGTAATCGCGCGGTATATTCCGATGCGGGCGGTCTTACAAATTCATCTTCCGATATCCGATTGAAAACCGACATTACAAATTTGTCGGATGGGTTGAATATACTTAGCGTGTTGGGAAAATTGCGCGGCATCTATTATAACTGGGACACTTCGATTGATGCGGCCAAGGACTTGGGCTCGCAGCGGGAGATCGGCATGGTCGCCCAGGAAGTCCAGGCAGTCTTGCCCGAATTGGTCGGCCAAAATGCCAGCGGTTACCTGTCGCTGGATTATCCCAAACTTAGCGTGTTTCTTGTCGAGGTAGTCAAAAACCAGTAAGTTCAAATTGATGATTTTAAAATACAGTTTACCGGGCAGGGGTTAATTGTCTCGACATCTACTACCGAGATGGTGGATGGATCCGATGACAGTTTGCTGGCCAAAGTAAAGAATATTTTAAAATCGCTGGGCTTGGCTATTCAAGATGGCGTGGCCAGTTTGAAAGAGGTGGTCGCGGACCGGTTTACAACTAAGACTGCGCGGGTGGAACAATTGGAAATGGTGGATAAGGCCACTGGTGAAGTTAATTGTACCTGGATCGAGAATGGTGTCTGGGAGAAGACCGAAGGCGCTTGTGAAAATGAGGTTGAAAACGTGATTGGGAATGATTCGCAAGGTTCTTCCGGAAGTTCGTCGGAAAATTCCGCAAGCGATACGGTTGCGGACCGGGGGTTTGGCAATGACGGAACGGCGACCAATGCAAATGATGGTGTTGGCGGCATAGTATCGCCGTTTCAATCCGGGGGCGGGGAAATTTTATCCAACAATTTGCCTTTGGACACGGTCGCGGATGAAGAAGAAATTCCTACTGCCGCGACCGATGCCATTAGCGGCGCGGCCGATCTGTTAATTGAAGCGGCCGTAACGAATGGAGGGGCCGATGATGCTGTCGATAATTCAGTTGCTGGTGTGGTCCGGTCGCAATGGAGGTTGCGGGCGCGCCGGCCGTCAATGAGCCATGATCAAAGGTTTTTAACCAAACAAAAAAAACGCCGGAATGACGTTTTTTTGTTTGGTCATGCTAGGGGAGCAGAGCTAGGAAGCGGGCACGCTTTACGGCGCTGGCGACCATCCGCTGATGGGTGGCGCATACTCCGGTCTTCTTTTTGGGTTTTATTTTTCCCATTCCGGAAGTGAAGCGGCCGATAAGCTCGGTTTCCTTAAAATTGATGTTTTGGATGTTTCTTTGACAAAAATAGCAAGCCATAATAATAGTGTAAAGCTTAAAGCGTAAGGCGCAAAGTAATAATTCAGAATAAATTCCTTATCTTACTTTACACTTTTCGCTTTGCGTTTTTAGTTTCTGTTAGAAGGGGATGTTTTTAACGTCGATGTCGTTGTCTTCTTCGATGATCGGAATGTCGATCTCCGCGGGCGCCTTGGGTGATTTTTCCCCGCCGCCGGATTTTACCGCGGGCTTTGTCTCGCCATAGCCTTGCGCGAAGGCGGGTTTGGAAGAATATCCTTGGTCTTGTTGTGGCGCTTGGTAGTTACCGCCGCCTTCGCCGGAACCCTTTGGTCCCAACTGCATGCTGTCGGCCACGATCTCGGTGCGATAGCGCTTGGCACCGGCGGCATCCTGCCAGTCGCGCGTTTGCAAGCGGCCTTCCACCAAAACCAAGGAACCCTTTTTCAAATATTGCGAGGCGATCTCGGCAAGCCGGGAAAACATCACGATATTGTGGAACTCGGTTTTTTGCGTGCGCTGGTTGGAAGTCTTATCGGTATAGAAGCGGTCGGTGGCCAATCCGAACGTGGCGACTTGCTGGCCGCTGGGCATCACCCGGATTTCCGGGTCGCGCGTCAGTCTTCCGATGAGGAATACCTTGTTTAGGTTCATTAAATTCCGAAACTGATAGAAACTAGCTCGCCAACGCTCCGCGAAATTGGTTGAAATTTGTAGTTTTAAAACAATAAATTTCAATAAATTTCAATCAGTTTCCATTAATTTCGAGCTTCTTTACTTGAGAATTTCGTCCAGTTTTTGTTCGATATCTTTCAATTCGGTCTTGATCTTGGTCCGGCGTTTGGGCTTGGCCGCCTTTTCGTCGGCAACCTTCTCTTCTTTTTCCTTGGGTTTATCCTCCTTCTTGGCCACTTTCTTGATTTCCTTGGTTTCCTCTTCTTTTTTCTCTTCCTTTACCGCTACTGCTTCCTTTTCTTCTTTAGCGGCCTGAGGCTTTTCGATTTTTTCTTCGATGACCGGCTTTATTCCGGCCACTGCCGCGGGTTTAACCGGAGTTTCTTTAACGGCCATTGCCGGGGTTTCCTGGTTCCGGTCTTCGGACGAGCGGGGCTCGCGCCGGGCCTCGCGCTCCAATTTTTTGGGATCGTAGGAAACGATCAAGCCGCGCAATATCTCGGCCATCACATCAGTTTCTTTTTTAAAGAATTCCAATTTTTCCGTGTCCAAGGTGAACATGACGGTATTTACGTAGGCCGTTTCCTGTTTTTTGATTTTATAAGCGAGCCTTTTCTTATAGGAACGGGGAGTATCGATGACCACACCAAGCTTGGCTTGGACTAATTGGGCGATCTTATCCTGCAGTTCCTTGGCGGCTTCTTCGGACATATCCTGACGCGTCAGGTACGTGTATTCGTAGTTCTTTACCATAATTCTTTTTGGCTACCTGTTAATTGGGTCCCGCCTGGGCGGGAGATAGCCGATTTGTAACCATATATTAGCAATAAAAATCATTTCCGTCAACCTTGGCTTTAGCGGGTTTTATTGATAAAATAAACACGATCGGTTTCGTTTAGGACGCAATCGCAAACGGAGATATCCGGGCGCGCCAACTAAAAAAGTAAAAAAACAAAATGGCAATAAAAGATTCGATTTTTCGGGGTTACGATATCAGGGGGATTTATCCGGACGCCTTAAATGAGAATGCAGTTTATTATACTACCAAAGCTTTTTGCCAGATCTATCCGCACATGCGCAAAATTGCTCTTGCCCGCGATCCGCGGCCAAGCTCTCCTGCTCTGGCCGGGGCGGCCGCGAAAGCGATGCTCGAGGCGGGGATGGAGGTTATCGACCTGGGAATCGCGCCCGATCCGCTGTGGTATTTTTCGATTTTCCGTTACGGTTACGACGGCGGTTTGATGATTTCCGGATCGCATAATCCGTCGCATCACAACGGCCTGACTTACCACGCACGGGCCAAGGCCGATCTTGCCAGCGAGGAATTGATGGGAGCGTCTTTAATAGAGTTGAGGGACGTAGCGCAGAAGCTGGAAGCCGAAGGCGCCGGCGGCGCTGCTTCCGGCAAGGTTACCGCGCTCGACCCTTCGGAAGAATATATCGAATATGTCGCGTCAAAGATAAAATATCCCCGCAAGTTAAAGATCGTTTTGGATACCGGTAACGGCGCCTGCGGCTATTTGCCGGAGAGATTGTTCAAGCGGCTGGGATGCGACGTCCAGACAATTTACGGCGATTTTGACGGAACTTTTCCGAACCACCTGCCCGATCCGTATATGGAAGAGAACCGTAAGGATTTGGAAAGGAAGGTTATCGAAGTGGGCGCGGATATGGGGTTTGCCTATGATACCGACGGCGATCGCGTGGCGATCATCGACAATCGCGGCCGCGCGGCCAACGGCGACGATACCCTGATGATGCTGGGTCGCGACGCGGTGTCGCGCAAGGTTGGACCGGTGGTGCATTGCATGCGCGCGTCCAAAGCATTTCTTGATGAGATGCATAAAATGGGGGCCACAACTTATTTTTCCATTTCGCACCATAACGCGGTGCGCGCCAAGATCAAGGAAGTGGGCGCGGTATTCGGCGGCGAAGTCACCTTCCATTACGGTTTCCCGCTGGATTATTACCTGGTGGATGACGCGGTATTCGCGTCGGCGGAACTAGCCAAGATCGCCGCGGCGCAAACCGATTTTGCCGCCTACGTGGACTCGCTGCCGCATTATTTTGCCAGTCCGGAATTATTCGTGGACACTCCCGACGAGATAAAATTCGTGATCATCGGAAAATTGCAGGATTATTTGCGCAAGCACGGTTACGATTTTATCGCCGTCGACGGCGCCCGCATCAATTACGAGCACGGCTGGGCGCTGGCGCGCGCGGCCAATACCACGCCGATCATCAAATGCCGCTTCGAGGGCGACAGCCCCGAGGCGCTGCGCGAGATCACCGAAAAATCAATGACGATATTCAGGGAGATCGGTATTCCGGTAACCGAAGAACATTATAAGTTGTTGGGGTTAAAGTAGTTTTTGTCCATAAAAATCCCCTGCCGACGGCAGGGGATTTTTTAGTTAGTAACCGCTTACTGGGGTGGGCAAATAATCTCAAAATACAGTTTGCCAAGGTCGCACCTTGCCGATTACAGCAAGGAACGACCTTTAAAATTCAGATTCATGTTACCCCAGCGAGTGGTTACTTTGGTTGTGAAACGTTTATAAAGCGGGTGCGCCGGTATTTTGCGCGGTGTGAATAACACACCTTTTTTAATAATTTAAGCAAAACAAAAAAACCTTGCGGGTTTTTTTGATTTTGCGGCTAGGCCAGACCCATGACGGTTTTTACGTCGCGCGTGGTTTCGCTGGCGTGCCGGGATTCGGGTTGCGTTCCAAATTGTCGCTAATTAAATATTGTAGGCGATTAAATGCAGGGATCGATTATTTACGTATCAACCTTTTTAATATTTTTTCTAACCGGAGTATGATCCGCTAATTATTATTCTGAGTATTCCCATATTTGAGTCGAGCGTTGAATCAATCGCCGCTCCATAATCAATATTTGAGCCGCTTTTTTCGGTGTCTTCGATATGTTTCAATAATTCCTCCTCCATCCGCGCTAAATCATTTGCCCCCAGATTAATCGAACCCGGTGATAATTTCATCGCGGTTATTTCGGAACTCATATTTTGGATTCGTTTTAGCAACGCTTCCCGAAACTTCTTTTTTAATTCTTCTAGGTTTATCCAGAGGTAGACCCCGGGCTTGCCCGGGGAACCGATGGATGATGATTCCAAAGGATACTTCCTTTGGTTGACGCCCGTGGGTTTGTACCACGGGAGGCGAAACTTCAAATGGGAAATATATAATCGATT
>Ga0172381_10000191_pt1 | contig 74782 bp, 73 predicted proteins | sample Leawel6488metaG_FD_119754 | JGI IMG/M metagenome (GOLD analysis project Ga0172381, IMG submission 119754) | Leachate microbial communities from a municipal landfill in Southern Ontario, Canada - Leachate well 64-88 metaG | ecosystem: Engineered > Solid waste > Landfill > Unclassified | place... | reverse complement strand
GACCTTTCAACCCGCCTTCACTCTCGCCGAAGTATTAATCACCCTCGGTATTATCGGATTTCTTGCGGCTTATACAATCCCGTCACTGATTGCCGAATCCCAAAAAGCCGGATATGTTGCAGGTGCGAGAAAAGCTTATTCTTTATGGAATCAGGCACTGATTCAAATGGCCGCCGATGGCGGCTGTATAGGCGATTTAAGCTGCTTCTTTGATTCAGCCGATTTAAAAACCATGGGCGATAAAATAGCCGGTTATTTTAATGTGGCAAAGAATTGTGCTACAACAACAACAGGCTGTTTCCCAGATACAATAGCAGATAATTTTGATGGTAGTGACACTCACAGCGGAGTTGATGGCACATCTTATTATAGGTTTATAACAGCAGACGGTATGTCGGTTTTTCTTTATGTTCCTTATTTAGGCTGTAGCGGTTCAGCAGGTTCCTTAACAAAAATCTGTATGCTATACGTTTATATCGATGTAAACGGACTCAAAAAACCAAATGCTTTCGGCCGTGATATATTTTTCTTTAAAATCGTCAATGACAATGGGCCTGCTCTATATCCTATGGGTGGGGCTAAATATAGTCCTTGGAAAACTACGGGCTGTACTTCCGGATATAACAACAAAACAGATAAACAGGGTAAATATTGCATCGGCCGAATCATCGACGAAGGCTGGCAGATGAATTACTAGCGGGGAAATGGGTAATGGGTAATGGGTAATTGGGAATAGAACCGTTCGAACCTTCAACTTATCGACTCATCGACTTATCGACTTATCAACTAGAAGACGGGAAACGGAATTTCTTGTCGTTGCGAGGAGCAAATTTGCGACGAAGCAATCCAAAAAATTACCTCACATTATTCTAAGCTGCTAATTAGTATCAGATCCCGCATCAGAATGAATAACACAAGCCAACCGCCATGCCCTAACCGGTGCGGGATGACAATAAAGTGAAAAGGAAATTGGTAATTGGGAATTGGTAATTGGTAATTGAACCGTTCGACCTTTCAACCCTTCACCCCTTAAGCCCTTCAGCCATTCAACCGTTCAACTCACTTATCCCCATCTGCCCCCTCTTGCTGTTGGAGCCGGCGGGCACGGTTTATCTGGTCAACTGTGTCCTGAGTGAGCGATTTTACTGCTGATTGTGTGTTTTCTTTTTTGGGAACAACGGACTTAAGGCTATCGTTGTTTGAATTAAAATTTAGTGCAGAAGAACCAAAAAACCAAATTATCGCCGCTATGATAAGTACAATTAAAATATTCCACATGCGTGCAATTCCTCCATAAGCTTTTTAACTGCTGCTTCAGGCGTCAAAGTAACCATTTCGCCGGTTGCTCTTGTTTTAAATTCAACCAGACCGCCATTTTCTTTTTGAATAGTTTTTCCGACCGTAATTCGGTACGGGAAGCCGATTAAATCGGCGTCTTTGAATTTTACACCGGGGCGTTCATCTCTGTCGTCAAGCACAACCTCGACGCCTTTGTCCGAAAGTTTTGTGTAAATTTCGTTTGCAAATTTCATTTGAAGCTCGTCTTTGATATTTAAAGGTACGACAATTACATGGTAAGGTGCGATTGCGACAGGCCACATAATTCCGTTTTCGTCATGGTATCTTTCGACCGCCGCCGCGGCTGTTCTGGAAATTCCAATTCCGTAACAGCCCATTACGTAAGGTTTTTCCTTGCCGTCAATATCAGTAAACACCGCCTTCATTGGTTTAGAATATTTTGTACCTAATTTAAAAATATTCCCGACTTCAATTCCTCTTGTTAAGTTGAGTTTAGCCGAACATACAGGGCAAATTTCGCCCTTTTCAACAAGCCGAATATCGTAAAAATCTTTGATTTCAGGTACTTCATGGGCAAAATTTGCCCCGATTAAGTGCTTATCGGTCTGATTGCAGCCGACAACGAAGTTTTTCAGGTCTTTAATTGAATTATCCGCAATTGTCCATACGCCTTTGATACCGACGGGGCCGATAAATCCGGCCTTGGCGTCAAATCCTTTTTCGGCCATTAATTCTTGAATTTCGGCTTCGGAGGATATTCTTAACTCTTTTGCGTTCAGGGCATTTTTCAGTTTGGTTTCCTCGACTGTTTTGTCTGCTCTGATTAAGACCAAAACCGGTTTTTTGTCAGCGATATACACAAGAGTTTTTAAAATAACGGTCGGGGCTATTTTTAAAAATTCGGTTAAATCTTCGATTGTTTTTGTGTTTGGTGTGTCAATAATTTCCGCCTTTTCAAACCCGCCGTCGGTCACGGCTTCGGGCAGTTTTGAAACTGCATGGTCGGAATTTGCCGCATAATCGCATTTTTCGCAGTAGAAAACATCATTTTCGCCCGAATCGGTTGTTGTAATTACCATAAATTCGTGGCTGACGCTTCCGCCGATTGCACCCGAGTCAGACTGAACCATTTTTGTCTCAAGTCCGCAGCGGTTAAATATTTTTGTGTAAGCCTGAGCCATATTTTGATACTCTTTTTCAAGCCCCGACTCGTCGACATCAAAGCTGTAAGCGTCTTTCATAAGAAATTCACGGCCTCTTAGAAGTCCGAAACGCGGCCTGATTTCATCCCTGAATTTTGATTGAATCTGGTACAAATTTACGGGCATCTGTTTATAAGATTTTATCCCGTCACGGGCGATTGCTGTTATGACTTCTTCGTGGGTTGGGCCGAGGCACATTCCCCTGTCATGCCGGTCTTTCAGCCGCATAAGTTCTTTACCGTAGACGTCCCAGCGACCGGATTCTTCCCAGAGTTCCTGAGGCTGAACAAACGGCATCAAAAGTTCCTGAGCTTCTGCGTTGTCCATTTCATCCCTGACAATATTTTCAATTTTTTTTAAAACCCGCCACATCAGAGGGAGATAATTGTACACCCCGCTTGCCAGTTTTTTGATATATCCGGCTCTTGCGAGCATTTTGTGGGAAATGACCTCAGCATCGGCAGGAAATTCCCGCAAGGTTTGTACAAAAAGTTTTGACATTTTCATAGTAAATCTTCCTCTTTTAAAAATGGTTTAGCAAAGCTATTTTAGCATAAAAGATAAGGAACAAAAAGGTGCGGGAATTTTTTTAGCTTATTTATATATTTACATATTTTGCTGTATAATTTTATTGGAAGCTTAGGCAGCAATATAGAGAGGATTTCAGATGTTACTAGGTGTAAATATAGACCATATCGCGACTTTAAGAAATGCCAGAGGCGGTTTTGAGCCGGATTTAATTGAGTGTGCAAAAATTTGTGAACACGCCGGAATTGCAGGAATTACTGCCCATCTAAGAGAGGACAGAAGACACATCAAAGACGCTGACGTAAAATCTTTAAAATCAATCCTCAAAACACGTTTAAATCTGGAAATGGCCATGACAGATGAAATGCAAAAAATTGCACTTGAACTGAAACCCGATGCCTGCTGCCTCGTTCCCGAAAAACGTCAGGAACTGACCACCGAAGGCGGTTTGGATATTGCTTCCCAGCTTGAGAGGGCGGTAAAATTCGTAAAACCTCTTGAAGATTCAGGCATTGCTGTAAGTTTATTTATAGACCCTGATTTTAAACAAATCGAAGCCGCCGCCAAAACAGGCTCTCAGTTCATTGAGCTTCACACAGGACAATTTTCGGAAGCTTTCGGAACCGTAAACGAAGAAAAAGAATTTGAAAAATTGAAAAAAGCAGCAGCCTTCGCCCAATCGTTCGGACTGAAGGTAAATGCGGGACACGGGCTTAATTACAAAAATGTTCACAGAATGAAGGAAATCCCGAATCTTGTTGAACTTAATATCGGACACAGCATTGTTTCAAGGTCTGTTTTTGTGGGGTTGGAAGCTGCAGTCAAGGAGATGCTGGAGATTATAACCCAATAACATGAGGCTAAATACAATGAAAAATAAGATTGAAATAACAAAGGAAATGCAGGCAGTCGTGGAACAAATGAGGCTCGACGATATTGAGGAAAATCCTGATGTCGAAAACGAATTTTTCGACTGCTCTTGCTGCGGAAAGAATAAGTGTCTCGCAGGCTCCGTTCAATACGGAGATTACAGGCTTTGCAACGACTGCGTTCTGCTGGCCGAAATAGGATTTGAACTAAAAAAACTTAACTCAATACAAGATTTAATTGACGCAATGGAAGACAAAAGGCTCAAAGAAATCTGCGAGTTTATAAAAGAAGACCGCAAAAAGTTAAATAATTAGAGTTTACAGGTCTATAACTTACGCCGTTGCAATTTTTTCCTGCAAGGCCTGTGCGGAATCTTCATATCCGGCTCTGCCCATCAAGGCGTAGGTGTAATTTTTGGCCTGCTCAACGCCCGGTTGGTTAAATGTGTTTATGTTATAGAGTTCGCCCGCAATCGCTGTTTGGACTTCTAACATATACAAAAGCTGTGCTACATAATATCCGTTGACTTTTGGCAAAGATATCGTAACGTTTGGTCTTTCAAAGTCCACAAGTGCAACTTTTGTCGCATCTGCTTCGGCATTAATCAAATCGTTAATTGTTTTTCCGCCCAAATAACCTATCCCTGTGTATTCAAAGATTTTAGGAATTTCAACTGTATTATCAAAATCTTCAACCCTGATAAAATTGATAACTTTATCGTTAGGGCCTTCATTATAAAGCTGAATTTGCGAATGTTGATCAGTCGCTCCGAGTGCCTTGAGCGGAGTCGGCCCGCAGTTAATTTTTTCATTATTATTGTTGACTTCCTTACCCAGAGATTCCGCCCAAAGCTGAACGTACCAGTCTGAAACGTATTTTAAACGTGAGGAATAAGGCATCATTACAGAAAGATTTTTACCATTTTTGGTATCCATTAAATAGTGAATTAAAGCATTTTGAGCCGCGATATTTTCGGAAATATCTGTATTTTTAAGTGCCAAATCCATGTCCTTAATTCCGTTGATAATCTCGTCAATATCTATCCCGACGAGTGCTGACGGGAGAAGCCCGACGACCGAGAACACCGAAAATCTTCCGCCCACGTCATCAGGCACAACAAAAGTTTTGTAGCCTTCCTGATCGGCAAGCTGCCTTAAAATTCCCATTTTTTTGTCTGTCGTTGCGACAATATTCTTTCTGTAATCATCGCCGAGTTCACGTGCCATAATGTCTTTTACTATCATGTACTGCGACATAGTTTCAGCAGTTGAACCGGACTTTGTAATCACATTTACCAGCGTTTTTTTCAAATCAAGCAAATCAAGAATCCCTGCGATTTGGTCGGGGTCGATGTTGTCTAAAAAGAAAATTCTGGGAAAATTATTTCTCTTTTCCTTTGGCAATAAATTCCAATAAGGTTTTAAAAGAGCTTCTGTAACGGCAATTCCGCCTAAGGCCGAACCGCCTATTCCGAGGATTAAAATATTTTCAAATCTGTCTTTGACTAAAGATGCATATTCCTTAACCAGCCAAACGGTTTCTTCATTGTAGCCTAAATTCATCCACTGCAGCCATTGTCCGGGTTTGTCTTTTTTCTTGTTTAAATCAGAAATAATTTGTGCAATTTTTTCTTTGTAATTTTTAAATTCCTGTTCAACTTCAATCCCGTTCTCTTTTCCTACAACAGCGGATTTCACATTCCTGTAGTCTAACTTAAGCATCATAAAGTCCTCTTCTTTTTTCTTATAGCCTTATATTATATCTATAACTTGATAAACCGGCCGTTAAAACCCTTATACCTAGATTGTACTACCCACATGACAAAAATAGAATAGAAAATCAATTATTGTTAAGAAATTTTAGTAATTTAATTTTTTCTTTGTGATAAACTAAAATTTGTTACGCATTTAATATTGGAAGAGTAAAAATGGACGTAAACAAAGAAAAATTAGCGTTATATGTTAAAAATTTAAGCAATCCTAAGGTTCTGGTAATCGGAGATTTAGCACTTGATGAAATGATTTACGGCGACACGGAAAGAATTTCAAGAGAAGCTCCAGTTCTGATTTTGCAGCACACTCATACAAATTTAATATTAGGCGGAGCGTCAAATGCCGCTCACAATGCTTCTGTTATAAATGGCGGCAAGGTCAGTGTAATCGGTGTCGTCGGGGAAGATTATCAGGCGGAACAACTGGTTTCTGCGTTCAAAAAAGCAAATGTCAACACAAAATATCTGGTAAAAGATAAAACGAGAAAAACAATTACCAAAACAAGAATTTCCGGTTCTTGCTCGCAGTCGATTACCCAGCAGATTGTTAGAATAGACAGGCAGACAAACGAATTTATATCAGAAAAAACCGAAAAAGAAATCATTAAAAACATTCAAAAGGCAATCCCAGAACACGATGTGGTTATTTTGGCCGACTATCACATAGGAACTTTAACGCAGGGAGTTATTGACAAAACCATCGAACTTGCAAATAAATACAACAAAATAATCGTCGTGGATGCTCAAAAAGATTTGGACAGATACAAAAATATTACCTCTATGACGCCGAATTTACCGGATACACAAAAGTTTGTCGGCCCTAATTTTGGAATTTATATCAAAGATGGTAAAACAATGAACGAAGCTGGCAAAAAGCTTCTTGAAGCTACAAACGCAAAATCCGTTCTTGTGACCTGCGGAGCAGACGGCATGGTTATTTTTGATAAAAGCGGAAAAATGACAAAAATTCCTGTGTTCAATAAATCAGAAGTTTTTGACGTAACCGGTGCGGGTGATACGGTTACAGCCGTGTTTGCCATGGCACTTGCAAGCGGAGCCGAGCCGGAATACGCCGCCGTAATAGGCAACATAGCAGCCGGCATCGTTGTAAAACACTTCGGTTGTGCGACAACAAGCATTGAGGAAATATTAAATAATTTAGAAAGGATAAAAATCTCATGAAAAAATTTAGAATTGTTGATGTAGTGATATTGCTTGCCGTTATTTTGGCTCTTGCGGTCGGTTTTTTAACATACAAGCATTTGAGGCAAACGGCTGACAAGCAAATTGAAAAGACGGCAAAAATAGGCTTTCAGGTATTTTTGAGAGGAGTAACTATAACCGGCGGAGTTAACCCGATAAAAGTAGGCGACGACACTTTCATAAGCATAAGAAACGTGCCTTATACAAATCTCAAAGTGGTTGATGTGAAAGCTGATACAAAAAAAGTTTTGATGCCGAATCCGGCACAAAAACCTCCGTTTTTAATCATGGATGATTATTCGCAACTATTTATGTATGACATAATAGTAACCGTTCTTGATACGGCAAAAATTACAAAAGACGGAGCTGTTGTAGGCGGCAATAAAATCAAAATCGGTTTGCCTATAATCCTTGAGGGCAAAAATTATAAATTTAACGGTACTGTTTCAAACGTGCAGATTTTGCCGGATAAAGCAGCAAATCCCCAAACACCTGTGAGCAGTCCTGCAGCAAATGACAAGACAAAAAAGTAAAAAATGGAAAATAATAGTTTAATTTTAAGTTCTTTAAATAAAATATTCGCATATTCGCAAAATAAATGTTCTTATTTGTGGGAAAACAGTCTTTTCTTGAAAAATATAGACAGAATTATTTTTGCAACAATTATCGGAGTCTTTGTTCTTTCGACCTTCGCGTCTTCCGATTTAATCGGCTATGTCGGCTTTATCACTTTGTTTTTGACAATAATTAAGTTATTTGTCAAAAAAGGCGAAAGGGCCGAATTGAATTTATTTGAATTTTTCCTGCTCTTATACTTTTTGATTGTTGTAATAAGTTTAGCGGGTTCAAGTCTGTTCTACTTAAGCTTTAAAGGGTTTTTAAAAACTTTTATGTATCTGGGTTTTTATTTCTCCGCCGTACAGTATTTCAAAAATAACCTGTCAAAAATACCTTTGACAATTTTTGTTATTGCACTATGTGCGGCTTCGCAGGGAATTGCCGGAATATTTCAGAACTTTTCTCAGGTAGGTGAAATTTCGACCTGGCAAGATATTTCAAGCATTAATCCCGAGGATGTAATGACAAGAGTTTATGGCACCTTGCAGCCTTACAACCCGAATCTGTTCGGCGGATATTTGGTTGCGGCCCTGCCTTGTCTGTTCGGAAGTTTTATTCTCCGGATTTTGGATAAGAAATATTACCTTGCGGGAGGAGCTTTGATTCTGGCGTTATTAACCTCGTTTACTCTTATTTTGAGCGGCTGCCGGGGGGCTTATATCGGGCTTATGGCAATTATGCTGTGCTTTCTTGCGTTTCTGGCAAAATTTATTTGGGATAACGGTCAGGAAATATTTAAAAAAATATATTTATCCGTTTTGGGTTCGATTGTGGCGTTTTCAACATGTGTTGTTTTATTCGTTTCATCAATCAGAACAAGGATTTTTTCCATTTTCTCAATGAGGGATGATTCATCAACTTCGTTTAGGTTCAATGTTTACCAATCGGCAATCAATATGGTTAAAGACAATTGGGTGCTTGGAATTGGAATCGGAAATCAAAATTTCAGGGAAATTTACGGACTTTACATGAGAACAGGATTTGATGCGTTGAGTGCTTACTGCGTATTTTTAGAGATTTCGGTTGAAAGCGGAGTTTTTGCACTGTTGGCGTTTTTGGCGTTTTTGACAACATTGGGATATAAAGCTGTAAAATTCATTTTAGCAGGCAGGGATTTAAAATTGTCTGTTATTGTTGCTATATCGATTATTTCGGTTGTTGCCGTAATGGTTCACGGGCTTGTTGACACAATATTTTTCAGACCGCAGGTTCAATTTATTTTCTGGACAATGGTTGCGTTTATTTCGGCAATTTTAAATCCAGAAAATTATAACAGCCGTGAGAGTGAAAACGGTTAAGATTACTATAAACAGAGCGACAACTTTGGCAAATGAATCGGGTCCGTAGATTTCTTCCTGAATGTCAATTCTTTTAAGTATAAATTTTGAATAATCGTCTTTTACCTCGTTTTTTGCTTTATCAAACGAATTGTATAGGACTTTTTTCAAGTTATACAATTTTTCCAAATCCTGTCTGGCTTTTTGGTTTGAAATTACGTATTTTTTCACCTTGATATTTTCTTCATCAGTAAGCTCATTATCAACGTAAGCCGATAAATTTGTTTTAAACTCATCGTATTGAGTTGTTTCGGAATTTTCCTCATGTCCGGATTTTATTGTCGCTAATTTTTCATGAGCCTCTCTCAGGCTGTTAACCATGCTTTTCAGAGCCTCGTATTTGGCCCTGCAAGTCGGACACACTTCCAAATGGGCTTCTACGAACTGTTTCAGCTGGGTGCTTAATTTGTCGTCGATGTAAAAAGATAGCAAGGCACTTACTTGCGTACATGTTAAATTTGCTGTCATTGGTTTATCTCCTTATGTCACTTTAAATATAGTTTTTCAATCCGTCCTGCAACTTTCCCCTTGCCCTTGCGATGCGTGATTTTACGGTTCCGATGCTTGTGTGGGTGGCCGAGGCGATTTCTTCGTAACTCAACCCCTGAAGCTCTCTTAAAATAATCGCAATCCGGAAATGTTCGGGTAAACTTTGAATTTCATTTTTTATTGTTTTATCAAGTTCCAAGGACATGGCCTTTTCGGCGGGTTTGTGCCTGTAATCCGGAATTTGTGTGTAATAATGGCCGCTTTCTTGCCCGTCATCAATAGAAACCAGTTGAGGTTTTCTTGTAGATTTTCTGAGTTCGTCGTAAAAAAGATTTGTAATTATTTGATTTAGCCAGCTTTTAAATGTTTTGGGGTTTTTTAAATTAACCAGCCCCCTTGCCATCCGCATCAGTGCTTCTTGAGTTAAATCGGCAACGTTTTCCCGTTTTTTGCTCAGATAGGCGAAAGTTGCAAATATGTTTCTTTGTTCTCTCTTAATTAATTCTTCCAACGCCCTGTAATCGCTCTTTTGCGATAGAATTACCAGTTCTTCGAGTGGAATTTTTTTGTAAAATAATTTTGGCATTTTTTCTCCTGGAAGGACGCATACTCTCTCCTTGTAAAATCTTAATTAATATTTATGAAAATTTGCTCGCTCTTTGTTATATAATCAGTTAGGGGATTTATGCACATGACAAACTTGAAAAGAATAACCGACGCAAACTTAAACAGAGCCTCAGAGGCGGCAAGGATTTTGGAAGAAATCGCGAGATTTCTGCTGGACGATAAGGATTTGTCCGAAAAATTAAAGAATATCCGGCACAAAATAAATTCAGCTCAGGAAGAAAGTTACGGTGAATATTTACAGTCCCGTGACACTGAAAACGACGTGGGCGTTGATATAAAAAATTCGAGTGAAAGAATTAACATAGAAAATATTTTTAAGGCTAACATAAAAAGGCTTCAGCAGGCATTGAGAACTCTGGCGGAATATTCTGGCTCTGATGCCAAAAACTCCGCTATGTTTGAAAAATTAAGATACACTTCTTACACTTTAGAAAAAATTATGTGGGAAAAATTGAGAGAAAAATACAACAGGATAAAACTTGGCGGTAAACATCTTTATTTAGTTACAAATTCCGACAAATTTAACTCGGAGGATGAATTTTTGGATGCGATTGCTTCTGCTTTTGAGGGCGGAGTGGACATTTTGCAGTTGAGAGAAAAAAATATGCCCGCAAACAAAATTGTTGAGTTGGGTAAAAAAATAAAACAGCTGTGTTTAAATTATGATGCAACCTTTATTGTGAACGACAGAATTGATGTTGCATTGATTTTGGAAGCTGACGGTGTGCATCTGGGGCAAGATGATTTGGACGTAAAATCCGCAAGGGCAATCCTCGGGCCAAGTGCAATTGTGGGTGTTTCGACCCATGCCCCCGAACAGGCATTAAAGGCAGTTTTAGACGGTGCGGACTACATCGGCGTCGGGCCTGTCTTTGCGACACCTACCAAACAAGGCAGAACTCCCGTCGGGCTTGAATATGTAAAATGGGTTTCGGAAAACATTGACCTTCCCGCTTTTGCAATTGGCGGAATAGATGAAGAAAATTTATCAGAAGTGATTAACGCAGGAATAAAAAAGGTGGCGGTTGTCCGTGCAATAATCAACGCAAAATCACCGCGAAAAGCCGCACAAAAATTTATGGAAAATCTAAAGTTCCATCAATTCAGGTAATTCTTTCAACTTGTAAAACATTGAAGATGACTCTTTAAATTTTTCGGGGCTTGCACTGACAAAGAACTTTTCGCCTCCTGCTCCGTTATCTTTAAGTAAACCATTTACCGCTAAATCGGCCTTGATAAAATCAGCAAAGTATTGTGACGGGTCTATGAAAATCCCCCCGGGTGCGAATTTTCCCAGAATATCAAGCAAATAAGGGTAGTGCGTACAGCCCAAAACTATTTTATCGGGTTTGTTCTCAAGCATTTTTACAACATATTTTTCTATCAGCCCGACATTTTCATTTTTCGTATTGCCTTCAACAATCCCGACCCACTCGGGGCAGGCCATCTCGAAAATTTCTATATTGGGATTATATTTATTGATTTCTTTTGCATAAAAGCCTGAATTTATAGTCGCTTTTGTAGCAAAAATACCGAGTTTTTCAATGGGAAGCTTTGCGATAAAGCCTGCACAAGATTGGATTATCGGATAAATCTTAAACCCGAAGTGCTTTCTCAAATCTTCATACACAGTCGCCGAAGTTGTATTGCAAGCCATTACGACTGCTTTTACATCTTGTTTTTCAAGAAATTTAAAAATTTCGGTAGTAAAATTAAGCAATTCTTCGTTTGTTTTATTTCCGTATGGAACATTTTTAGTGTCGCCAAAATAAATATAATCTTCATTCGGCAAAAGTTTTTTTACCTTCTCAAAAACGGTTAACCCGCCGACTCCCGAGTCAAAAAATGCTATTTTTTTCACTACTGCACCTACCTGTTTTGTTTACGCCTATACGGGGTTCTTATCTGCTTGACCCCTCGTAACTTCTTTGCTTCCAACTATTTCTTGTTTAAATATTTCAAAATTCCGTCCGCAATGGCCTTTGCGGTTTGCTGTTTACGCTTTTCGCTCACAAGCTCTGCCCTTTCCTCGTCGTTTGAAATAAATCCTATTTCAACCAAAATCGCGGGGGCATTCGTATGATTAATAACATAAAATCTCGACTTAAACAAGCCCCTGTCTTTACTCTTCACATAACTAACCAACGACGAATGAATCGTTTGAGCCATATCCAAACTGTTTTGATGGTAATAATGTGTTTCAATACCGCTAATTTCAGGTTTTACGCTGGAATTAACATGGATACTTACAAAAATGTCAGGAGATTTGTTTGCGGTGAAAGTCATTCTGTCTTGCAAGGAAACAGTTTCGTCCTTATCCCTTGTCATCGCAACCGTGACCCCCCTGCTCAAAAGCATTGCTTCCACGTGTTTGGTAATATCCAGAGTTATATCTTTTTCGTTAATCCCCTCTCTTATCGCACCGTAATCGCTTCCGCCATGGCCTGCGTCAAGCACAACAAACTTTTTGCCGTTAACTCTCGGTTGTGCAACGCATTTTGGTGCAACATAAACCGGTTTTCGGGAAGTTACTCCTTTAAGTGTTATTTTAACAGATTTTCCGTCCGCGCCCAGATAACAGTTGACTAAGCTGTCTTTTTCAAGCGGAAGTACTAATTTTAGCCCGACCTGAGGGAGTAAATCTATCTTCATGTCCGTAAAATCAGTTGCTTGAACCGTACTTCGAAATGCAGGGTCACTATATCGGAGTGCGTTATAAAAATTTATTGTCAATTTTGAGCCGTCACGCCTTATGCTGTGTACAACAGGGGCGTTAAAAGCGACTATAAACTCGCTGGTGAGGGCATTTACTTTTTTGACGTGGTATGAAACAGCATCGGCAGTTTTTGTAAAAAGCGAATCCAAATCTATCGTTTCAGAATTCATAAACAAAATCGACTGGCCGTCGGAAGAAAATATCGGGAAATATTTTTCCAATTGAGTTGAAGTTATTACAATCCTTGCTTTGTTCGATTCAAACTGCCCCACCTTAACTGTGTCCTGATTAATTTTAAATTCCCGATTTTTTAACTCGGGGCTGACTATTGCGTTTGGAATGTCAAAAACAACTCTTGCCGGATTTGTCAGATACATGGGTTTTTCAATTCCCACAACTCCAAAACCGCTCAGCAAAAAACCGTTTGGCCTCGGGTAAATCATGTTCAGGTAATACTTTGACTTTAGCTTTAACTCTTTTTTTATCGCTTCCGGCGTTTTCGTTGTCACAGGCTTAACTGAAACAGCAGGCCGGTTTGTTGAATTAAATGCCTGTTGAATTTGGTTTAAAACAATATCATTCGTGGGAGGCGGTGCGGAATTTACTGCGGTCTTAAATTTTTCCATATCTTCGCTCGAAATTGAAAGTTTCTCGTAAAAATCACTGCTTGAAGTTTTTTCATCCCGATAAGTGTTTTGAAAATAATCGGCTTTCCCGCTTCCGTCCTTAAATTTGATTACTATATTATTGTTAACCTTCAAAAAACTTATTTTTGCGGGGTCAAAATCTTCATCCAGATATAAAACGACACGAATTTTGCTCGGGCTGGTCGAAAATTGACTGATTTTTACTTGCTTCACGCCGCCTGAACTAAAAAACCAGCTTTGCGGTGCAGCTGTCAAGACCGCGGAATTTATGTCAAAATATACTCTTTTTGGATTTTGGAGCCTGATTAGTTTAACATTTTTCATAATGGCTTCAGTGGTGTTATCCGGCGACGTCAAGAATATAAGCGAATTTGACGTGTCAAAGTTCACCGACGTAACCCTAAAAACCTCCTGAGAAAATGCGGCATGTGTAAAAATTAGTATGAAAAATATAGTTAATAAAATTTTTTTTATCATATTCAAACAATCTGTTATTACATTATACTACCAACTTTTTGCCGCTCCAAAAATGTAAATTTTTTTAATCTTGCCGGACGACGTAGACAGAAAAGTTAATTCTTAAAATTTATATCTGTGTCAAAAAGTGTATTTTTGTAATAATCAAGGTTTGAGGACGGTTTTTGATAAATCTTTTTCACGTCTTTTGCCCTGACAAAAACACCAAAATATTTTTCTTCAAAAACCAATTTCCAATTGTAGTGATGGATAGAATTTGTGTTTTTCGAGACCATAACATTCTTTTTATTCAGAATCGGTTTCCACACTTTGCCAGTCTTTAAGGTATCATAAATCGGATAAAATTTTTCCACAATCATAACGTCAGGCGGAAATCTCTTTAATAGTTCATCCCAGTCCGAAGTTACCAGAAAAAAACTTTTCAGCATCGGCATCATAAAATCGTAGTAAACTTCCTCATATCGACCGTCCATAAAAATTTTGTTGTTCGGGTAAAGTTTGTAGCTCGCATAACTTCCCATCCCAAAATTTGTCAGCAAGTTGCCTTTTAGCCCGTTAATCTTGATGAACTCAACCGACTTAACCGGATATTTGTAAAAATTCAACATAGGGCCAAATGATTTTGCATTGAGATTTGTGGCTACAAATATTATGAAAATCAGGTAAATCAACGTGTCTTTAAAATTTGCTCTTCTGTTAAAAATGTTTCTCGTTAAAGCATTGAAGGCTGTATAAAAATCGTCATAAAGGAAACAAACCGCTGAAATCACGAAGAAAGGAACTAATTTTGTATGCTGTATTGCCAAAAATAAAGTTATTACAAGAACCAGAAATTTTGTTTTGTCGAAGCTGAATGTTTTTGATATAAGCTGCTTTATAACTACTCCGAGTTCAGTTAAGACGAGGATAGATGCCAAAACCTTAAACTTCATATATCCCGAGATGTTTTGTTTTGAAAAAAGCCCCCACCATTCCATTATTTCAGGTCTGGGCATTGTCGTCGCCTTCCATAAAAATCTTAGATACTCAATTCCCCACGGATTTACAGGCAAAACAAAAATCGTGGGTATCAGTGCATAAATATATTTTTTTACAGGTTTTCGGTTAAGAAGTTCCCCCACAATATAAATAACGATTAATCCAATTCCCGAAACACAGCCGCCGTGAAGATTATTCCAAACAATCATTAAAAAAGGAAGAGCAAAAAGCGGACGGTTTTCACCTTTTCTTGCCAATTCTAAAATATACAGAAACAAAGCGAAAAACAAAAAGCTGAATAATTGGCAGCGTACCGGCAAATTTAAAATGTCACTCATTGCCGAAAATGCAAGATAGTAAAATAAAAAATTGTATGCGGATGTTGTTTTAACCCCTCTTAATTCAACTATTTTCGTTATTACAAAAAATATAAGAAATACTAACAATGCCTGCAAAATAAGTATTCCCGCACTTGAGAAAAAATGCTGGGTCAGATAAAAAATTACGCCGCTGCCCCATTCATGGTCGAACCATGGGTGAGTCGGAGTGTATGACAAAAAGTCTTGCCTTAAGACATGGCCGGTCTGTACAACACTCATCCCTGCAATCAGCCTTGCCCAAAAGTCATAGTCATAATTATCTGTCATCGAGCTAAATGTAAGCACAAAGAGAAAGAAAATTATGTAAAAAATTATTGCCCTGGGCTGAAAAGCTGGAAGGCTGAAAGGCTGAAAGGTTGAGAGATTTTCTTTTTGTTTTGCATCTTTTTCTTCACTTTTCACTTTTCACTTTTTCCTTTTCTACATTTTTTCCGGTGCGGCAACACCCAGAAGCCTGAGTGCGTTTGCAAGAACCGTTTTTGTCGCTAAAACAAGCGACAATCTGGCCTTCATCATATCTTTATCTTCGCCGATTACTCTTGAAACAGTGTAAAACGAATGAAAATCAGCGGCAAGTTCCTGAACATATCTGCAAATCGTATAAACAAGCCTATTTTCTGCAGAAAATTTAATCAACGATTTGTATTCTTCAAATCTCAGCATTAATTTTTTTGCATTTTCGAGAGTTTCCGCCTCTTTAAAAATCGGAGCCAAAATATTTCTGTCATATTTTTCCGCCAATTCAGTCAGTTCAGCCTCACTCATTGGTGCCGGAGTTTTTTCTCCGGTTTCAGTGTCAATTTTTTCGACAACGGCGTTTCTTAAAATTGAACAAGCTCTGGCATGGGCGTATTGAACGTAGAATACTGGATTCTCATCGGATGAAGTTTTTGCAAGTTCAATGTCAAAATCCAAAGTTGTGTCAATATTTCTCATAATCATCCAAAATCTTGTTGCGTCGACTCCGACTTCTTCAACCAACTCATCAAGCGTAACCATGTTTTTTCGCTTGCCCATTCTTACCTGTTCCCCTCTGATGACAAGGTTAACAAGTTGTCCCAAAAGCACTTCAAGACTATCAGGGTCGTAACCGAGTGCCGCAATTGAGGCTTTAACTCTGGCTACATAACCGTGGTGATCCGCACCCCAAATGTTTATCATGCGGTCATATCCGCGTTCAAGTTTATCCAAATGATAAGCAATATCCGCCGTCAGATAAGTGTTTGTTCCGTCGGCTTTTTTTATCACTCTATCCTGATCGTCTCCGTATTCAGAGGATTTAAACCAAACTGCTCCCTCTTTTTCATACAATTTTCCCATATCTTTTAATTTTTTAACGCAGGCTTCTACTTTGCCTGAATTGTATAAATCCGATTCCGAGTAAAAGACATCAAAATTAACTCTAAAATCTGTTAAGAGTTTCCTTTGCAAGCTTTCCATCTCTTTCTTCGCATAGTTCGCCAATTCTTGAATATTTAATTCTGTTCCCTGTTTTCTGTTCCCTGTTTCCTCTTTAATAAACTTTTTCGCGACAGGGATTAAGTATTCACCCGCATAGTAATTTTTTCTTTCAATTTCGTCTGACGGAAAATCTGCTTTTTCTCCTAATTCTTGTTTTACCCGAATTTCCAGCGACTTACCGAGTTTTTCTATTTGAGAACCTGCATCATTTATATAAAATTCTTGTGTAACTTCATGCCCGTAAAATTTAAGCAGATTTGCCAATGCACTTCCCATTGCGGCCCAACGTCCATGCCCGATATGAAAAGGGCCTGTTGGATTGGCCGAAACGTATTCAAGCAATATTTTTTCTTTATTGATTTTTTTAGGTTTTGCAAAATTTTCCTTTTCTTCGAAAATTTCCGCAATTAAACTTTTGAAAAATTCATGTCCCGCTTTAAAATTTATGAACCCGCCGACAACGGTTATTTCGCAGTCTTTTGTATCCAAATTTGCGGCTATTTCATTTGCAATTTGAGGCGGAGAAAGTTTTGCAAAGCGTGCAAGTGCCGAAACATTTATTGCAAAATCGCCGAAATCGGTGTTTTTAGGCTTTTCAACAGAAAGAGTTCCTTTTTGATATTCTGTCATCTGCCCCAATCTATTGGCTTTGACTGCTTTGTCTATAGCATTTTCTGTTTCATTTAATAAAAAATCTTTCAGCATATTTGTCCTCTACTATTGATGGGCTAAAGCCCATCCTACTCTTTTATGTAATACAGGGGGGCTGACACAATAATTGTACCAAGAACATACGCTTTGTGAAATATTACAATTTATGAATACAAATTGTTTATGTGCTTTTATATGGCCGACTTTGTTATAAAATGAATAAGTAAAAAAGGAGGAGTGCAAATGAATATTAAAGGGGTAGACAATAACAGGAGTTTTACGAGTATATACACAAAGGTGGGAAATAATTGGACGAACCTGACACCTGAGAGCAGTGCCGTTTCCAAAATTTCATTCAGGGAAATGAGAAGAATCTACTCAGAAGCAAAAAATAGGGTTGCATTGATATTAAGGGCAGATGAGGCAAAAGCTACATTTTCGGGAGACGAATATTGGTGCGAAGTGCCGAGAGAACCAATTATTTTGATAGACGAGACTGCAATGGCTTATAATTCAATAAAAAAACCTAAAGAAATTATAAAATTTTTCAATGATCTTCTCAGCGGAAAACTCCACTTCAAAGACTTGAGAGTTGAAGATGCAAACGATATTGATTCATTAATCGTCATGGGCTAAATCACATTTCCGCCAAACTGTATCCCAAAAAAAATGTTTAAGCTATAATCGAGGTATGAGGTTAGAAATGCTGAATATCGAGAATATAGTCGAACGCATACGCGAAATCATTGATGATGAGAACATTCAACAGCTCAAGGAAGAGTTGGATGGCTATCACTCAGCTGATTTGGCGGATATTTTTCCGGAGCTGAAACCGGAAGAAAGGCTTTTGTGCTTTAAAAATCTGGATGAAGAAAAAGCCGCCGATATGATTGAATATTTGTCTCCTCAGCTTCAGGTTGAGCTTCTTGGTGATATTGACGAAGAATTAGCCTCAAGAATTATCTCAAAATTGCCTCACGATTCGGCAGCAGACGTTTTGGGCGATATGGAAGATGATGAGAGTGAAACATATCTGGATAAACTTCCTGATAAATTTTCAGCAGAAGTCAGGGAACTTTTAACTTATAACGAAGATACAGCCGGCGGTATTATGACCCCTGTTGTAATGACCGTTAACGTCGATATGACCGTCGAAGAAGTTTTGTCCTCAATCAGAATTCAGGCTCAAGAAGACAATATGGAACTTTATTACGTCTATGTCGTGGACAAACAAAACCATCTCTTGGGCGTAATTTCTCTGCGTAAACTTTTAACTTCTTCTATTAATCAAAAAGTTGAAGACATAATGATTACTGATATCACAAAACTTCACGTTGATGATTATCAGGATTATATTGCTGATGTTTTCATGAAATATCAGTATAATGCCCTGCCGGTTGTTGACCTTTATAACAGACTAAAAGGGATGATAACATGGGACGACGTTCAAGACATTGTTGAAGAGGAAACAACCGAAGAAATTTATACATCTTCAGGTATTTCGACTGATGTTGTCGATGAGGATGAGATTTTATCGGGGAATATTTTCAAGTCTATTCGAGCAAGAACTCCCTGGCTTTTTATAACATTAATCGGAGAATTCGTCGCAGTGCAGGTTGGTAATCATTATTCGATGACTCTTCATGCCGTTCCTATTATTGCGATATTTATGCCTCTTCTGGCGGGTCTGGGCGGAAACATCGGCACACAAAGTATTACGCTTATGGTTCGTGGATTTTCAACAGGACAAGTAACTTTAAGCTCTGCTTTTCGCCATATTTTCAGAGAAATGCTTGTAGGACTGTTTATCGGTGCATTTTTCGGAATTTTTGTGGCTTTGCTTACCTGGGGATGGCGAAACAATATTTATTTAGGCCTTGTAGTGGGGCTTTCAATGCTGATAAACATGACATTGGCAACCGTTGTCGGTACATTTACACCTTTTGCCCTCAAAAGCATCAAGGTCGACCCTGCTGTTGCGTCCGGTCCGGTTATCGCAACTACAATAGATATTCTCGGACTGACGGTTTATTTTACCCTTGTTACAATATTTTTAGTTAAAATTATGTAAATACTTTAAACGCTTTTTTGTCTTTTGTAGTTTCAAAATAAGGTTTATTGGATTTAATGTGGGTTTTTTCCTTTTCAACGTCCTTATTAACATCTTTTCTGATAACTTTGTTCATTATTGTCGGAACCACAATCCCTATGCTGAAGGCCAAAGCTGCAAGATTTAGCCAATAAAGTGAGGTTGCGGCTTTTTTGTTCCTTAATTCGAGAGAACCGTCAGCGACCATTTTGTTGACAAGTTTTATCGGTTTTGTTTTTGGGAAAATTTTGCTAAAGAAAGAAGTTTGCCCGCCTTCTCTAAGTTTTGTTCCAAAAAGTCTGTCGCTCAAATTTGCAAAAATGCTTGCCAGAAGCAAATCTCCGCCGAAGAAAATAGCATCACCCGTTCCCATTCTGATTGCTGTGTCTTTGACCTCAGTTTTGTTTCTTGAAGCAAGCAAAAGCCCGCCGTGATTTATTATCATAAGGAATAAAAATGCCCATCTGCTCATATAAATCCCCGATTTGTAATCCATTAATTGGGAATGATTTTTTATAAATTTAACAACCCCTTTTTTGGCAGGACTTTTTAGTCCATGTTTTACTGCCAATGGAAAAATTGTTGAAATTCCAAGAGCCAAAGCCGCAAACCATGCGTACCTTTTGTATTTGTTTTTTTCATAACTGTCCGCCCGTTTTTCGATAACGTTTTTATCCGCCATTTTAAGCTCCGCACTAAATCCGGCCTGTCCGGTTTTTTTCTTTGTGAGGTAATTGTTTATAAATCCCATGCAGCCCAAAGGGATTCCGGATGATAAAAAATCTGCAAGCAAAACACCGTTTTTGGCGTTTATAAGCTTCCTTCTTAACTTTTCATCATCTTCGTCAGCCAGCGAAAGCAATTCTTTGATATCCAACTTTTGTTCAACGGGTTTTTTCTTCATGATTTTATAATAAAAGACTTCAAACGGTCCCATTGAGGTCTTTTTTGCAAGCTCTTCAAGCCCTTGTTTCATTTTTTCGACATTAACCAGGTTTTCATTAGAAATATGTATTGCTTTATGATTATTAGACCAAAATTTACTGGTTAATCCGGCATTTTTCATCGCAATTCTGTTTAACACAGGCAAAAGTGCCATTGGCGATAAAAATGCCAACACAAAAACTATAGAATATCGCCTCGCTCTTTCTATCCTTTCATGCCTGTTGTTTGCCATAACAACCCATGGGACATCGCAGCCTGCAAGGTCAATCAATGCACGGCTTAGTATAATATTATTTTCCAATTCGGCCGTAGTATTGTAAAACCCGCCACCCTTAAAAGAGTTGCTTTCGCTTGTTGTATATTTTTGGTTAGTTTTTGTTTGTACTCGCATGCTTATCCAAAACATGAAATAAAAAAAAGTTGCTAGTAAATATTAATAAAATGAAATAATTCTATGTAAGTCTTGTTAATTAACCGCCATTTTTTAAAAATTTCGAATATGATTTCATGGCCTTCTCTTTGGCTGAGTGGTAAAATTCTTTAGGAATTAATTCTTTGTATAAATCAGTCCTTTTACCGGAATAATAACCCATTGCCAGAGTGTACTTTTCTAATTCTTTTTTATTTAAACCTGCCGCATACGCCTTTGTTTTTGCGTCAGTACCGGATGGTCTTATTTCAACAAATTTGTCATCAAATTTTAAATACGTTCCGTCCCCGACGAATTTTAAGGATTTAAGATTTGAAAAATCAAGCTCCTTGAACGTATCATTAAGGATTTGTTTTACCTGTTCTAATGTTATAATTTTATAATCTAAACCCATCGCAAGTGTAAGGTAAAATAAATCATTTTGGGTTCGTTTTTCTTCGCCTTCTTTTCTTGCCTCGTTTAACTTTTTAATATCGGGTTCAGATTCGTTGTAGTAGGAGATATCTTCACGTGTATCATACATTGCTTTGATATTATTATTTTCAAGGACTTCGGTAAAATATTGAGATAAAGTTTTTTCCTCTTTTTCAAGCTTTGCTGTAAGGGCTGATGAAACTATTATTGCTTCGGTTGCACTTTTTTCTCTCATTGCTACGGCTTCACAACCCGTTCTTGAGCATATTAATTTTCCCGGACCCATAATCATCCCGCCGGATTCTTCTCCTGCAAAAAGTAACCTCGGGTTAACTCCCAAATTTATTATATTATCAAAAATATCCTTTAGTATTACTTCATCGGAAGGATTATCTTTAATTTTGGCCTCAACTTTTTTCATTACATTTGCGATTTCTTTAAATCCGACAGGCACATTAACGGATTTAACACCATTTTGTCTGGCCCATTCGTCCCAGGATGTTGACGAGGCAGTTGTCTTAATTATGAAGCAAGGGTAGTCTTCCCATACTCCCATTGCCTTAAGCTGTTTTGAGCGGAAATGCATAAGCATTAAAAATGCCTGATTTGCACTGTAAACGGTTAAGATTCTATCCTTGGAAAGTTTAATATAGCAAATCCCAAAGTTGTCGAGTCTTTTAGTAATTTTAGCATCTTCTACCTGTGTAACGGTTATTCTGTCGTGATCGGGATCGGTTATCAAAATGACCGTATTAACGGGATATTTTGTCAATTTTTCATCGTAATGCATGGATTCAATAACGGGGAAAAAATTTTCGCCGTTGTCTTTTTTACACATAACGGTAGCGTCAACAGAGTAATCATAAAAAGATTTTTTGCCTGAAGGAGTTGTATCGGATTTTCCGATAGAATGAAAAAACGGATCTTCTTCTATATCAAACCAATCAAATTTTTCGCCCACTCCCAGTTTCTTCAAAACCCTGCTGAGTGTCCTGTAAGCACTTCCTCCGACATTTTCAATAACAACTTTTTTTTGCAAATCTTCAATCAAGTCCATATTTATTTTTCTTGCAACGCCTGTTCTTAAATAATCGATGTATAAATCCACGCCGTCATCTAAAAGAGCCATCGTTTTTTCATCAATTAGCGGGTCGTCGGCTTTTGCAAATTTAATTTCATAAATTCCTTCTTTTTCTGTTTTTTCAAAAATTTCCCGAATTTTATTCACAAATTCCATAGATTCTTCCGGCAAGTACTGGCTGCCTTGAGAATTCAGATCTTTCGTTGCATTTTTAACGGAAATTCCATGGCTTGAAGTAATGTATTCACCGCCGACCAATCCGAGTTTAAACACCAAAAATGAAGCAAGCCATATAGGAATGGTTTGTTTCCCTACCGGAACAAGCGTTTTTATGCCATAAGCCGCCTGCATTCTCGCAATCGCTTCTAAATACAAGTCAGAATTATATCGGACTTCCCTTGCAACAAGCTTTGTAGGGTCAATATATCCTTTTTCGTTTATTACAAGTGACTTTGCTAAAGTTGCAAGTGAAATGCCGATTAAATTTATCGGAAATCTTACATCTTGAGGGTAAATGATATTTTGCGGCCCGCGAATTCCTGCGGTTGAAACTTTCGCCTCTTTTTCATAATTTTTGAACCACTCTAAAAGCCCCAGTCCTTCAGGGTTTTTATTAGGGTCATATTTATAAAGATGCTCACGCTTTAGAGTAAAAATGAATTCATTTTTATTGCTCAAGTCAATTAGATTTAACTTCTTGATATAATTCGGAGTTTTGTCAATAACACTTTTAAATAATTTGCCTTCAAGTTCACAAGAAGCTTTTCTGATGGAATCATTCAACATATTAACTCCTTTCAACGGACCTTTTTAATGATAGCACAAAATTTATTTTTGTTGTAAAATTTTCTTAAAGAAAGCCGGGGATTATGATAACTGCAGAAGAAAAAACTGAAGAAGTAAAAAAATATATGACAAGAAAAGTTGAGGATTTCAACTGGTTCAGACGCGGGTTTCAATATTTGGTAACCAAAATTATATATGGATTTAGTTATAAATTCATCTACCGACTGGAGGTTTACGGCAGAGAAAACATTCCGAAAACAAATGATTACGTTGTTGTCGGCAATCACCTTTCCACGCTTGACCCGCCGCTGGTTTGTAATGTTCTGCCGCATCCGGTAGCTTATATGGCCAAGCAAGAACTTTTTTATCATCCTTTATTGAAAGTTATGCTCGACTGGCTCGGAACCTTTGCCGTTAACCGGGATAGTGTAGGACTTTCGACAATTAAAACCGCAAAATCAATAAAAAATACAAAAAAATGGGTTTTGGGGCTTTTCCCGCAAGGTACCAGAGAAAAGAGCGGTGAAATTCACAAGGTAACAAAAGGTTTTATAGGACTTGCAAAAGCCACAAAGTGCAGTATTCTGCCCATCGGAATTATCGGAACTGACCATCCTAAAAAAATCCCGTTTACGGGCAAAATTATTGTGAAAATCGGTCCGATTATAGAACTTTCCGATAATCCGGATGAAACATTTAATAAATGGATAACATCAATTCAAAATTTAACAGGATTTAAGTATGTTCCCGAAGAGGGATAATCTAATGGGCTTGCGTGGAAAATATTAGCTGGAGGTGAAAAAGAAATGCGTTGGTTTAAGGTTATGGAAGAGAAGAATTACGCAAAAAGATGTGCAAATGAATATCATCTTTTAAGGGCGTTGTTTCAGGGATTTGCCGTCTATATTATGTCTTACCCGATTTTGAAACTGGTTTATAATATTAAACGGGAAGGCACAGAAAATATTCCTAAATCAGGAAAATGCATTTATGCGGGAAATCATGTTTCAATGTTTGACCCTGTATTGGTGTCTTTTGCGGTCGGGAAACCCATTGTTTATATGGCAAAAAAGGAACTTTTTGAGGGCGGCAGCCTTGCATGGTGGATAAAAAGGCTCGGGGCATTTTCCGTTAACCGCGAAAAACCCGAGATTGCAACATTTAAAACAGTAAAAGAAGTTTTTAAGACTGCCGGCTGGTCTTTGGGAATTTTTCCTCAGGGCGGAATTAAGGAGAATAAAAAAATTGAGGATATACAAAAAGGTTTTGCAGTGATTGCCAAACATGCTCAGGCTGACATTATTCCGGTTTCTGTAATTGGATTTGAAGGCTACAGCAAAAAACTTTTTTCACAAAATGTCAGGGTTAAAATAGGAAGGCCTATTTCTTATTCACTGCCGGTAGAGGAAATTATATATCAATGGGCAAAGCAGATTTGCGATGATACAGGATTTGAAAACTGTATGCAAGAGGAAATTGAACCCGAACTCGAAAAAATAGCGGTTTAAAAATTATATTTTCAGATTTCCCTTTAAAAACGGACTGTAACTGTACATTCCGGCAAATTTTGGTGCCACTTTTTGTTCCTGCTTTTGCTCCGGTTTTTCTAATGGCACTGCTTTTCTGACCATATTTTTTTGTTGGGCATGCAATCTTTTTTTATAGATATGTCTGCCCATTTTTTCGGCAATCCATGGGAAAAATTTGCTTGAAAAAAATTGAAGCCCCGCCCCGAGTATAATATAAGGAACCATTTCTCGCGGTTTCAAAAATTCTCCCGACACTAATGCTCCGACCGCAACGCCTTCCAGTCCTCCGGTGATTAATCCTCTCGGGCCTTCACCCTTTTTTAAATGCCCCGCATCACCTGTGGCTTTTGCCTGAGTAAAAGTGGGGATAAAATAAGTCGGATATTCCGGACAATGCACCATAAAAAAGCCGAGTACATTTCTGCCCAATTTCCAGTCCTTATTCATCCCGAAGAAGGTGTAAAATACCTCCTTGAGTGATTTTGCTGTTCCAAAATCAATTATTTTAGTTTGTTTCATACTCATATTTCCCCAGCATGTCTACAAATCTTTAAAACCCCCTAAATTAAAATTTATCTAAAAAAGAACAAAATTTAAAGAAATTTTTACATTACTATACAAAACACAAACACATTATGAAGTTTTTTTAACCTTTTTGTGGAAAACTGAACGATTTTATTGTATTATCTAATTCGTACTAATGTTATAAGGAAAATGGTGATATATGAATTCAGCAGTTATTGTGGGAAGAGCAGGGCAAGATCCTGAAGTTAAATATTTTGAATCAGGGAAGGTTAAAACAAGTTTTTCGCTTGCAGTCAACCGTTGGGACCCTAAAACAAAATCAGAAGTGGCAGATTGGTTTAATGTTGATGTTTGGGACAAGCAGGCTGAATTTGCCGGTGAATACGTTAAAAAGGGTCGACTCGTCGCAGTAGACGGCAGAATTGCCGCAAACAAATGGACGGATGCAAGCGGAGTCGAAAAAGAAAGATTTAATATTGTTGCAAATAATGTCAGATTATTGGGTTCTAAAAAGGACGAAGCATAATTTATGATTATCTCTAACTTAATTGGTATTATAGCAGACGACTTGACAGGTGCAAACGATGCCGCACTGCAATTTCACCTGAGGGGTTCCAATACCCAGATTTTGTTAGACTATGAAGCTTATTTGCAAAACATAAAAAACGCACAAACCTGGGCAATTTCAACGGAAACAAGAAATGTGCCTTCTGATGCTGCGTACAACAAAGTTAAGGCAGCTACAAAAATATTTATTAACAAATTAAACTTAGAATTTTTCTATAAAAAAATAGATTCTACATTAAGAGGCAACATTGCGGTAGAAACTCTTGCTATGCTGGAAGTTTTAAATTGGGATGCGGCAATTATTATTCCTGCATTTCCTTCTGAAGGCCGAATAACAGTCGGCGGCTACCATCTTTTAAAAGGGGTACCGGTGGAAAGAACTGAAATCGCAAGAGATGTTCATTCACCTATTTTTGAATCGCATGTTCCTACTTTGCTAAGAAGCCAGTTGAGTGAAGATAAAAAAAATCTTGTCGGATTAATTGAATTATCAACGGTTATGAACGGTGCAGGCCCGATTTTGTTTAAGATAAACGAACTTATAGCTCAGGGGAAAAAGTTAATCATCGCCGATTCTGTATCTATAACCGATATTGAGCAGGTTATTCTGGCCGTTAACAAATCGGATTACAATATTTTGCCGGCAGGTTCTTCTGCCTGTGCTCAGGTTTTGGGAAATATCTGGCTGCCTGAAATGAAAAACCAGCATGTTGCCAAAACCATCCCCGAACTCCCTAAATTAATAGTTTCCGGAAGTGCAACGCAAATTACCGAAAACCAAATAAAAAAATTATCAGACAGCGACGATTTTGAAAACACTTATTTTATCAATTTGGATTTAAAAACTATCATATCTGGCGTAAATGACGAATTGGCCACCCGGGTTGTAAATAATCTGGTTCAAAAAAATATCGTTGTAGTCAACACTTCGTATTTAATAAAAGATTTTGACGGGTTCTCGGATGATTCGCTCAATGCCGGTTTGACAAAACCGAAGCTCGCATCTTTGATTACGGATTTTTTGGCAGAACTAACAAAAATTGTGGTTAGCAAAAGAGATGTTATTTTAATAACTTTGGGCGGGGAAACTTCTTACAAATGCTGTTCTGCGATAGACTCGCTTCAATTACAGCTGGTTGATGAAGTCGCACCGTCAATTGCCTTAAGTATAGATCACAAAGCTCAGTGGATTGTAGCAAAATCGGGAAATCTGGGTACATCCAATACTTTAATTGATATTCTAAAGTATTTTGAAAAACATGAATAACCTTCTTTTTTTGTAAAAATTAATGAATAAAAATATGAATAAAAAGAAAAAAATAGCAATTACAACGGGTGACGCCAATGGCATTGGTGCGGAAATCACAATCAAAGCCCTTAACCGGCTTAATTTACCGACTGAAGATGCCGTTATAATCTCAAACAAAGATATTTTAAGACATTACGGGAAAATAACGAACGATTATAAGATTGTGGATATTGATTTTGACAAGAAAAACATTTTGCCGGGCAAGATTACCGCTCAAAGCGGCGACTTTAGTTTCAGAGCTTTAAAAAAAGCCTGCGAAATGGCAAAAAAAGGCGAAATCGATGCGATTGTCACCGCTCCGGTTTCAAAAGAAGCTCTGCATTTAGCGGGGTACAAATTCGGCGGACAAACAGAAATTTTACAAAAATTTCTCGCAAAATCGGGGCAGCATGCCGAAATGCTTTTCGTGGCAAACAATTTTAGAGTCTTGCTTTTAACCCGCCACCTTCCGCTTCGGGAAGTTTCTCTAAAAAAGGAGGAGGTTGTTGAAAAGATATTAAATTTGGATAATTTTTTCAGGAATAAATTGGGCATAAATACACCAAAATTTGCTCTTTGTGCCTTTAACCCGCATGCCGGTGAGGGCGGAATTTTAGGGCAGGAAGAGACAGAAATTCTTCAACCCGCTGTAGACAGTCTAAGGGAAAAAGGTATTAATATAACTAACCCGCAACCCGCTGACACATTGTTTATTAATGCAGCAAAAGAATATTTAAATAAAGAAGCTTGTAAATTATATGACTGTTACATAGCCTGTTATCACGATCAGGGATTAATCCCGATTAAGTCTGTTGCTTCAGAAAAAACGGTTAATATGACAATCGGGCTTGACATTATAAGAACATCGCCTTGCCATGGAACAGCTTTTGACATTGCGGGGGAAAATTTAGCATCTGCAAACAGCATGATAGAGGCGATTTTAGCTGCTATGCGAACTTGAAAGTCGGATTTGCCTCCCCGATTTTTTCACCATGGAGTGTCAAAATATCTTTCGGATTTTGAGCCTTGATTAAATCACTTTCGAGCATTGTTTCATTAAGCCAGCCGAGCTGTTTGAGTGCCTCAATTAAAGCAATAGCACGGGCTTTCATATCACAATCCATAATTTTTATGACAAGTCCCTCTCTTTTTTTAAGATTAACAACAATGCATAAACCGCCGGCCCCGACTTTGGAAATTAAATTTCTGTTTGCCTTCATAATCGCTGTGTCAAGTCTATCCTCGCCCCCTATTAAATAAGGGTTTTGAACAAATGCATCGCGAATTTTTAAATATTTTTTATCTAAAAATAAGTTTAAATACCCTTTAACCATATTTTTTAAAGGCATGGCATAAATCGGTACCCCGCAGCCGTCCCTGGTCGTCGGGTAATTAAGCGGAGAGAACCCCCCACCCCAACCCTCCCCCTCAAGGGGGGAGGGGGAACTGCAAAAAGACGCACCCATATTATTGGTTTTTTTAGCCATAAAATTGGAAGTCGGAGTTTTACTCCCTCCCCCCTTGAGGGGGAGGGTTGGGGTGGGGGGTATCTCACACAGTTCATAAATCTTTTTTCTTATAGCCGTTTGCAAAGGATGTTCGGGGTTATCGTAATCATTTATCCCCCATCCCATTTTTTTGCAAACGGCGAGCATCATGGCATGTTTTCCTGAACAATTATTCTGCAAAACATTCTCTTTTTCACCGGATAAAAGTAATTTATTTTGCTCCGTCTTGCTCAAAGGCTTGTGAAATCCGCACTTCAATAAGTTTTCGTTAATTCCGGCTTTGTCTAAAAATCCCTTTACGGTTTCAACATGGCACGGTTCGCCGGCATGTGAAGCACAACAAATCGCTATTTCTTTGCCTGTCATATCATAAAATTTATCCAGTCCAAAATCAATCAAAAGAGAGGCCTGCAATGGTTTGGCACATGACCTTAAATAAAAAGGATAATTTTTGTCATCGCCCACCTTAAAGACAGTTCCGTCGGAAGCTATTTTCACAAAAAATCCGAAATGTTCCTGTTCTATTAGGCCGCTTCGTACATATTCAAGAATTTTTTCAGGACAATAATCAGCCATTTTTCTTAACAAGTGCCAAAATTTTGCCCAATTGCTCTTTTAATAATCTATTCTGCTCTGTCAATTTTGCTAATTCATCCTGACAGGCTTTTAGACTTCCAGAATTTTCAGCTGCTTCTTTAGGTATAATCGTGGGGTCTAAGATAAATCTCTTTTTTGATTCTTCTTTTATTGTAAGCAAAGAGGAGGTATCTTTTTCTGTTACAAACCCCAGATTAATCATAATTTCAGCCATCTTGAGCGGAGTTCCTTTTTCTGCACATTCCCTTTGTTTAACTATTGTTTCTTCAAGCTGGTCAACATTGATTTTTCCGATTCGTTTAAAATATTCTCCCGTTCTTAATTTCCCTGCCATAAATCCCGCCATTGCGTAGATATATTTGGAATCAGGGACTTTAACATAATTTTGTTCCAAACAGAAAATATAATATTTGGCAACTTCTTCCATTGTCCAAAAATTATTCATTGATATTTCTAATATGTTCAACTCATCGGATATATTTTTCAAGAAGGTATAAATATTATTATCCAATCCGTCTTTTTTCTCAGCCAGTTCGGTACGTCCGACAAAGGACAAAGTGGGCACATACAGATGGAAAATGTCTTCTTCTTTCGCATGAATAAAATCTTCGCTTAAAGATAAAGATAAATTCTCGTATAAACGCAGGTAAATAATCTGTTTAACCCACAGCGGAAATGCTAATAACTTATCCAAAAATAGTAATAAAATGTTTTTTGTCAAAATAACTCTCTTTCTATTCACTTTTCAATAATTATATATTATAATATTAACATAGTCAATTTATAAACAAATTTTAAGCTGGGGCATATCGGTCCAAGTAGAAAATTTTTGTAAAAATCAGGGGAAGCTTTGGAAAAGATAATAAGAGATAAAAAAAAGAAGGCTGCGATGCTGTCAATTCTATCAAATTCGGGATTGATAGCGTTAAAAGTTTTTGCGGGAATTATTTCCGGAAGTATAGGTATTATCTCTGAAGCAATCCACTCAGGCTCGGATTTGTTGGCATCATTAATAACTTTTTTTTCAGTCTCCGAATCGACAAAACCGGCGGATGAGGACCACCAGTTCGGGCATGGCAAATACGAAGATTTTGCGAGTTTGATAGAGGGAATTTTAATAATTTTAGCGGCTTTTTACATTATCTATGAAGCTTTAAAAAAGATACTTTTTGATTCACACCTTCAAATAAACGCAGATGTGGGTATTGTCGTCATGTTCATTTCTATAGTTGCAAACTTTTTTATAAGCTCCTATTTGTTCAGGACTGCACACAATACAGGTTCTACTGCACTGTACGCTGACGGAGAACACCTTAGAACAGATATTTACTCTTCTCTGGCGGTATTTTTAGGCCTTTTTTGTGTAAAAATGACGGGCAACGCCATATATGACCCGATTATAGCAATTTTAGTCGCTATAATAATTTTCACTGCAGGATACAAAATTTGTGAAACAGCCCAAAAAAGCTTGCTGGACACGTCTTTAAGCGAAGAGGAAAATTCTCAAATCAAGGCAATTATTGAAAAACATATAGAAAACGGAATAATTTCTATAAAAAACCTGAGAACAAGAAAAGCAGGGCTTAAGAAAAATATAGAAATGACTTTGATAGTTGAAAAAACGATGCATATAAGTACTTCGCATAAAATATGCGACGAGATAGAGGCAGAAATCGAAACCGATTTGAAAAACACGGACATTTCAATCCACTTAGAGCCTAATGTTTGAAAATTTTTTATGAAGTAATATAATTAGGGAAGTTAAATCGGAGTATAAAATGGCGAATGATATCATCACCGAACAACTGACCGGTGCCCAAATTTTTATGAAATGCCTGAAAGAAGAGGGAACAGACACGGTATTCGGCTATCCCGGAGCCATTATTTTGAGCATTTACGAAGAATTTTATAAAACAACGGATGTAAAACATTATCTGGTGAGACACGAGCAAGCGGCAATACACGCTGCAGAAGGTTATGCGAGAGTTTTGGATAAATGCGGAGTTGCCCTTGTCACATCAGGTCCTGGTGCGACTAACGCTGTTACAGGCATTGCAAATGCCTACCTTGACGGATTTCCTCTGGTTGTTTTTTGCGGGCAGGTACACTCCGATTTGACCGGCAACGATGCCTTTCAGGAGGTAAACATTGTTGACATAACACGCTCTTGCACCAAATGGAGCTATCAGGTGAGAGATGTTAAAGATTTGGCCCAAACAATTAAAAAAGCATTTTTTATTGCAACAACAGGCAAAAAAGGCCCCGTCGTAATTGATTTGCCCAAAGACATTCTGGAAGCAAAAACGGAATTCAATCCACCCGTTCATCCATTCGCCCATCCACCCATTCGCTCAACCGAACCCAATATTGAACTAATCCGAAAGTCTTTAAGCGTTTTATGTGAAGCAAAACGGCCTGTAATCATCTCGGGCGGCGGGGTTTTATCCGCAAACGCGTCAAGCGAGTTGACAGAATTAGCACAGAAATTAAATATCCCTGTAACAACAACGCTTATGGGCGTCGGAACCTTCGCACAAGATGATGAAACAAATCTGGGCATGCTCGGCGTTTTGGGAAATTACTGGGCAAATCAGGCCGTAATTGAATGTGACGTTCTTTTCGCAGTCGGAACAAGATTCAACGACAGGATTATTAATCCTGTAAAAAATTGTGCGAAAAACGCCCGAATAATCTATTTGGACTTAGAGCCGTCAGCTTTTTCAGCGGATTTTCCTATTGAATTTCCTATTATCGGCGATGCAAAGGAAGTTTTGCAGTTAATGCTAAAGGACGCATATAACTTCAAGTCGAAGCCCAAAATTTCGTGGATTGAAGAAATTTCCGGCTGGAAATCAAAAAAAATTATCCCCGAAGTGCCTTCTGACAAATTACATCCCCACAGTGTTCTGGAAAAAATTTATGACTACACGAAAAATTACAGCCCTATTGTGGCGACCGAAGTCGGTCAGCACCAGCTGTGGACGGCTCAGGCTTTTAAGTTCAAAGAACCTCGGAAACTTTTAACCTCAGGCGGCCTCGGTACAATGGGCTTTGGCTTTCCGGCAGCCATGGGTGCCTGTCTTGCGGACAAAAATGCTCTAGTGCTTGATATAGCAGGCGACGGGTCAATTCAAATGAATATTCAGGAGCTTGCAACCTGTGTTGAATACAACTTACCTGTAAAGGTAATGATAATGAATAACGGTTATCTCGGAATGGTACGCCAGTGGCAGGAAAAACTTTTTGAAAAGCATTACTGCGGAACGGAAATTTCCGGCCCCGATTTTGTTAAAGTGGCTGAAGCCTACGGGGCAAAAGGAATTCGTGTCGAAAGAGAAGAAGAAATTATCCCAGCACTAAAAGAAGCAATTGAATATCAAGGTCCTGTCTTTATAGATTTTATCATAGAACCCCTCGATGTTGTTTATCCTTACGTGGCGGGCTAAAAAATAAACACTTGGCACTTGACAAGTGTAACCAAGTTGGTTATAATGTTAATATGATTAAAAATTTCAAGCATAAGGGATTAGAAAAATTTTATCTGGATGGTATAACGAAAGGTATTCAATCAGAGCATGCACTCAAAATTAAAATTATACTGACCCGGTTAAATCAAATTGAACTAATATCAGATATGGACGTCCCCTCCTTTAGGTTACATCAACTAAAAGGAGATTTAAAAAATCATTGGTCGGTGAAAGTTAACGGCAATTGGCGGATAACATTTAAGCTTGAAAAAGGTGATGTCTATATTGTAAATTATCAAGATTATCATTGATGAAAGGAAAAATTATGGAAATGTATAATCCGGCACATCCTGGCGAAATACTATTGGAAGGTTACATAAAAGAACTTGGCTTGAGCGTATCAAAAACAGCGTTAATGCTCGGGCTTAGCAGAAAACATTTATCAAATATTGTGAACTGCAAAGTTCCAATAACGCCGGAAGTTGCTTTAAAAATCGCAAAATGCTTTAAAACATCCCCTGAAATATGGCTCAAAGAGCAACTTGCTTATGATTTGTGGCATGCACAACAAAGTGTAAATTTGGATAACATTAGAGCTTATGGGTAAAAATTATTGGGCTAAACAACCCTGTTAGATTTTTTGCCCAAACTTCCCCATAAGGATATTATTATCAATTGCTTAGTAAAACAATTATATTAGCCGAAAGTATAAACCCTCAGGCTAGTTTTAGTAGCTAAGTGCAATGACTTTAGCAAAAAAACATTGTAAAGTTAGAGCGTTGGTTTTAAGACCGGCTTTGTCTTGTTTATTAAAAAATAGGAGGTGTATCATGAAAAACGACATAATGCTAAAAGAACCGGAATTAAGCTTTGATAGTATCCATCAGGAGCTTAATAATTTTTTAAGAGATACGTTCATGGAAAGTGCTTTTTCCCATCCGCTTAATCTTAGAAAAATTTCGTCCTGGCGTCCCGCCATAGAACTTAAACAGACAGAAAAAGAGTATAAAGTGAAAGTGCAGCTGCCGGGTGTAAACAAAGAAGACATTCATGTGGACCTGAATAACGACTACATGACAGTCACCGCCGAAATTAAAGAAGAAAAAAGCAAAGACAACGAAAGTGAAAAAATACACGCAAGCGAGTTCCGCTACGGGAAATACATTCGTACAGTGTCTTTTGAAAATCCGATAAAAAGCGATGAAAGTGTTGCTGAATACAAAAACGGCGTTTTGACAATTTCAATGCCAAAACAGAAAATTGAAAAAACAAAATCAAAACGTTTAGCAATAAAATAAATAATGATTAAAACTGAGGGCCGTCCAAAAAATTGTTTTTTTGGACGGCCCTCTTGAATTTCAAAACCCTTTATGTGATAATAATCAGGTTATATTAGAATTTTGTACGAATAGAAGGAGAAAATATTATGCCAACATTTATTGAAGATATTACGGCAAGACAAATTTTAGACTCACGCGGTAATCCGACCGTTGAAGTTGATGTTAAATTATCATGCGGGGTTATGGGCAGAGCGGCTGTTCCATCAGGAGCTTCTACCGGTATATTTGAAGCGTTAGAGCTTAGAGACGGTGATAAGTCAATGTACTTAGGTAAAGGGGTTTTGCAGGCAGTTGACAATGTTAACAGCAAAATCGCACCTGAACTCATCGGGGAAGATGCTTCTAACCAGCAAGAAATCGATAGTATTATGCTGCAATTGGACGGCACAAGCAATAAATCAAGCCTCGGAGCCAATGCCATTTTGGGAGTTTCTCTGGCAGTTGCAAAAGCAGCTTCTTTGGCTTATGAAATGCCTCTTTACAGATATTTGGGCGGAATTTCCGCAAACACTCTGCCAACACCTATGATGAACATAATAAACGGTGGGGCTCACGCTGATAACAACGTTGATTTGCAAGAATTCATGATTGCTCCTGTAGGTGCGATTAATTTTCAAGAAGCCATAAGGATGGGGTCTGAAACATTCCATAACTTGAAAAAAGTTTTAAGCGACAGAGGAATGGTTACTTCAGTCGGCGATGAAGGAGGATTTGCTCCAAATTTATCTTCAAACGAAGAAGCTATTGAAGTCATTATTGAAGCAATCAAAAAAGCAGGCTATACAACAGATCAGATTAAAATCTGCCTGGACCCTGCATCATCTGAATTCTACGAAGACGGTAAATATAACCTTAAAGGCGAAGGCAAAGTTCTTTCAAGAGAAGAAATGGTTGACTTTTACGCTAATTTAGTAGAAAAATATCCTATTATCTCAATCGAAGACGGCATGGCCGAAGAAGATTGGGAAGGCTGGAAATTAATAACAGAAAAACTCGGCAACAAAGTCCAATTAGTCGGAGATGACCTGTTTGTTACGAACACAGGCAGAATTGCCGAAGGGATTCAAAGAGGAGTTGCTAATTCTGTTTTGATTAAATTGAACCAAATCGGTACATTAACCGAAACACTTGCAGCCATTTCAATGGCTCACGAAGCGGGATATACAGCGGTGATTTCCCACCGTTCAGGCGAAACTGAAGATACATTTATTGCCGATCTGGCTGTCGCAACAAGCTGCGGACAGATTAAAACCGGTTCAGCATCACGCTCTGACAGAATTGCCAAATATAACCAGTTAATCAGAATCGAGCAAGAACTCGGCTCAGCATCTAAATACCTCGGATTAAAGGCTTTCAAAGGCCAAAACGAAAATAAAAGCTGCTGCTGCTGCCGTTAATTTAAAATAAATAAAAAAGGGCGGGCAAAAGGCCCTCTACGTCATCCCGAAACTTAAGTTATCGGCCCAAATTTTGGGTGTCCATATTCGGGATCTCACTCTTGAGATGCCGGATTAAGGACTATCCATATCTAAACCTTAACCTAATGTTCCGGCACGACGAGTTTTGCAGAAGGATTTTTGCCCACTCTTTTGTATAACTTTATAAAATTTCAATATCTCTGGTCCCGACCTTGTTAGGTTTTTTGCCAAATGTTTTTTCGGTACAAATTTTTAGCATGTTTTTCGCTTTTTCATATTCCATTACTTCTTGTGACTTAAACCTCTCTGCGAAAGTCTCGTCCTTGGCCTTTCTATTTTTGGCTTTATCAAGAAGCAGATTATCCAATTTGCTTGCAATCTCTTCTTTAATTGCTTTGGTATTTGAATCAAACTCGCCTTTTTTAAGCAAAACAGTATCAAAAATCTTTTTTATTTCTTTAAATTTATCGTTGGTTATTGCTTTTTTAGTTTTTATTTCCTTGAGGAGTTTTCTAAGCTCTGCTTTGTTTTCAACAAAATCCGAAAGGTCAATTTTCCATTCACGCACAATCTGCGTTAATTCAGACCTCGCTTTGGCATTTTTAAGTGAGTCCCTGAGGTGTTTGCCCCTGTCAATGGCGTATCCGAGGAATACTCCTGATATTCCAAGCCATTGAAGTGCACGGCCATCCTTGTTGTCGATTCCCATACATTGACTTACCGCATTTATTGCACCACCGATTGCAAATGAAGCTCCTGCTGATTTTCCGCCTGTTGTAAATTTATCGAGTCCAAATTTAGTCATTCCGAAATTATCAAAAAGGAAACCGCCTTCTTCAACCTGTAGGCCAATTTTTTGAGCCTTTTTCTGATTTAGCAACGAAGATATAATAATTCCGAAACCGCCTACTGCGAGGGTGAACGAGGCCGCATGCATAATTATATTTTTGTTATGCCTTAATTCATTTTGAAGGGTTAATTTACCATCCTTGTTTGTTACTTCGCTAAATATAACATTTTTGGGAGTAATCCGTAAAATATTTTCTTTCCAAAATTTAGGCTTGTAACTATATTTTAAAATTTCCCAAATAGAAATGCTGATTTCTTTGGCAACCGTCAACATGTTCTTTAAAATAAGTTTGGCTTTATTTGCAAAACGTTTTTCTGCCATAAGTTCAAAATAATTGAGTTTTAAGTTAGGGGTGTTGTCAAGGGCAAGCCCTGCAAAGATAGAGGCAATACCAATCCCGAAAAGCCCTGTTCCGACAGGCGTTTCGATAATTTTTGCGGAACTCAGGTTCGTCGCTTCCCCGAGTGCCATCAGGGGTATGCCTTCGCCCAGCCCGCATGCCATACCTGCTGCGGCGGTTGCCGCAACGGCTGTTCTTGCACAGTTTATCCCTATTTTTCCGAATTTTGTAGTTGCTTCGATTGTTTTAACACCTTCTTCAGGTTTTTTATCTTTTGGGGATTTATCAAAAAAAGATGACAACCCTTTTTTAGAATTGTCATTATTGTTTATTTTATTATGTTTTTCGTAATACAAATCGTAAAACAGACCGGTGCCGCCGATTAAATACCCCAGACTCCCGACGATAGAACCCAAAAGGGCAAGGGTTGGTAAGATTTTTTTAAAGACATTTGCATTCTTGACTTCATAAAGCGGAATCTCCAATTTTGCCTCAAACGAAACATCTTTCTTTCTGATACTGTTTCTGTTTGTGGTTCTCCCGATATTATCAAGTATGCATGAACTGACAATCACAGTTTAACCTTTTTGATTTTAACTCCACAAGTCTTTCCTAAATGTTAAATTAAACTAAAAAACAATGCAATATAAAATATGAAATAATAAAGATTTATTAAGAGGATGCGGAAAAAGTCTAAAAATGACAATTTTTAGAACTTTTTCAAATCCGACCTTAGAAGTGCTAAATCCTTACCGGCTGCGGGACAGCCGGCGGTAAGGATGAAAGCCGGACAGAGGAGCTTGCGAGAAAAATTTTAATTTTTCCGCAAGCTCAAACATAAATTTTAAAAAATGCGAAATAGCCTTGAGATTCGGGATGATTATATGTTTCGTATATATAAAATCGGTATTTACTTTATTCGGCAATTTCTATTACAATGAAACATCAGGTAGTTAATTTTATACAGACACCATAAGGAGAAGTTATGATATCAAAAATACAAGGTCCAAATGTTGGATTCAAATCAAAGGTTCACCTTATTGATAATGCCGTGGGTAATCGTTTTGAAAAACTGCTTGGTTTGGAAGAACTTAAAGAGCTTGATTCGGGAATCTCTAACCTAAAACATAATCGTAAAAGGGATGTGGTAACGATTTTCCCGCAAGAATGTGAAGATTCAATAGATATAGGCTTGCGGGTAGTAACAAAAGATGGGGGAGAATTGTTTGAAGGGTTTTCAAAAATATCTCGAGATTTCATAGCACTTAAACGAACAATGTTAATTGATGCCTACCGTGGGGCCATTAAAGATTTAAAGCCTATTAAGCCATCAAATCTTGATAAATACAGGATATATTGATAGCTGGGAATATCAGGGATTTTGAACCGTGAGATATTTGTAGGTTGGGCTTTCAGCCCAACAAAATAATGCTGTTGGGGTAGAAACCCCAACCTACGGACTTTTTGTTTGTGAAAAAGTATTTCCACACTGCTTATTTTACCCTCTTGACAAAAATTCATATTTATGTTACAAGAGTAGTAGATTATAAAAAGAGGAACTTATGCACTTATTATTAACAATCAAATTTCGATTTAGTTGCTAATTTCTTAATTATTGAAAACATCAATAATTAATTTTTGCGTGTATAAAAATAACAAAATTATTACAAAAAGCATTAATGCGTCTTTGCACGCGTTTTTGCAACGAAAGGAGAAAAAATGAAAATTTACGCACTTGGCAATTTAGCCAAACAACAGAACACACGGAATGAAAAAACCGGTTGCGTCACATTCGGTTTCTACAACCCGCCCCCGTCCAGGTACATTCCACCCACAAAAGAAGAAATAAAAATGAAAAAATATGAACAAGAAGCTCAAAAATTTTTGACATCAAGGGCAAAACAGATTTTTAATAATTTAAACTGGGTAAATAACCTGCAAAACCTAAAAACCAATCGCATAACTCAAGGCGAGTGGATAATTAAGATCATGGAATTCGTTCAGGGTTGGGGCAAGAATGAAATGCATTACTCAATAGAAAAATATTTTAATGCAAAAAATGCAAAAGGGACTAAGCCGGTTAAAATTGTTACTACAAAACAGAATGGAAATTTAAGGACTACCTTAACGGAACTTGAAGATGCCAATATCTGGTCTGTGGACACAAGTTATATAAAAACAAAATGACCTTAAGCTACAGGCGGGCAAATTTTGCCCGCTTTAACTTGCATGAAAAAATACAAATACACGGACTCCCATTTGTGAGTCTGTTTTTTGTCATAAATATGGGGCGGATGGTGGGGCAAAACTCGAACTCTTAATAAAAGAAATTCGCGAAATGCTTTTAGAAAAAGAAAACATTTTGCTTTATGAATCTATTAAGATATTTTTCAAAAACGATAACTAAATGAGTTTTTGTAATATAATTCAAATATGGTAAGTGAAAATGAAAAAGAAATAGATTGTCCTGTCTGTGGGAAAAAAGCAACTAAAACTTCCCACCAGAATTGTAAACGGATAGAATGCACTGTATGCAAAACATTCAATATTGGAGATGCCTTTAATATTCCAAATTTTACTGATGAAGAAAAAATTAAACTAAAATACTTTTATACTACTTTGTCAGAAAAAGACCAAAGAAGGCTTAACCCAATAAATAATAAAAATAAAGAAGAATTTCTAGCAAATATAATAGCTCCTCAAACATTACTTGATAAAATAAACGGAGTTATGAATCACCTCAACAATAAAACAAAATATTTTGGTCAAATTATAACTATAGACCCTAAAGATGATTATAGACGTTTCTTTTGTATTAATGACAAAGAATTATTTAATATCCTTTATCACTTAGGTGAAACAGGTTATATTGAAAAAATTCCTCATGAAAATACTTTTAGGGATATCCCCGATAAACGAAAAATAAAAATAACTGCTGAAGGATTAAAATACGCTCAAACATTAAGTAATAATATGGAATCTAAACAATGCTTTGTGGCGATGTGGTTTGATGATTCAACCGATGAATTATATAAAAGCATAAACAAAGCTGTTACAGGAAATCCAAATGTTGAAAAAACCGATTTCGAATATGGGTCAAATTATACAATTATGAAAATTGATGATAAACATCATACGAATTATATCCCAGCTGAAATAATCTCAGAAATAAAAAGAAGTCGTTTTATGATTGCTGACTTAACCGGATATAGGGGTGGGGTATATTATGAAGCAGGATTTGCTGAAGGCTTAAATATTCCTGTTATATTGACTTGCAATGAAATGTGGCTCAATGAACAAAAAGATGCAGATAATAACCTCATTCATAATGGTGTTCATTTTGATTTAAAACAAAAAAATATTTTATTTTGGACTGAGGAAACATTAGAGCAATTCCAAAGAAATTTAGTTGCTCGAATTGGCGAGGTTGTTGGTTTTAATCAATAAAAAATGCCTGCTTGAACTCTCGAAAGCCAACCATCTTAAAAAAGACCTATTTGATAGGTCTTTTTTAAGATGGGGCGGATGGTGGGATTGTCTTGGTCGCTCGCGTTTAACGGGTCTACGGACTTTCTTTTCACAAGCTTTGCTTGCTCCAAAGAAAGTTCCTTCGCCCTCAGCTCGCTCCCGCTCGAACCTGACAAGGCTTCGCCTTGTGGTTCTCGCAACCCAAATCAACCTGTTGTCATATATAAAAAGGACTATCTTTCGATAGTCCTTTTTATATATGGGGCGGATGGTGGGATTCGAACCCACGTATATCGGTACCACAAACCGAGGCCTTAACCCCTTGGCGACACCCGCCATTAGCCGTAGCCTGAGCGTCACCTTAGCCGGTAACGTCAAGTCCAACGATTAACGTAGCGAGGATATAAAATCGCCCGCTGTTAAAAATATTCATAGTAAAGAAAGTTCAATTTTAGCCGTAGCCCGAACGTGTCTTATAAAATCATCTCCGCAAGATACATCCGTCGGAGTGAGGATAATATACAGCGTTCGCAACTAACTACAAGTATTCATAATAAAAAGTTCAAATTTTAGCCGTAGCCTGAGCGTCACCTTAGCCGGTAACGTCAAGTCCAACGATTAACGTAGCGAGGATATAAAATCGCCCGCTGTTAAAAATATTCACAGTAAAGAAAGTTCAAATTTTAGCCGTAGCCCGAACGAAGTGAGGATATAAAATCTCTCAAGTTTCGCTTTAAGCCACGCAAAAATATTTAATTTTCAAGCCATAGCCCGAACGAAGTGAGGGCTTTTCCCCCGTTCCTTCGGCTACAACTTTATTATATTACAAACAAGGCGGCTGTCAAAAACTTTTGACAGCCGCCTTGTTTTATTTTTTTTGCCGTTGGGTTGGAAAACCCAACCTACTTTACAAACTAATTGATTCTTTGGAACATATATCCGATTCCGCGAGCTGTCAGTATCAACTCAGGATTAGCAGGGTCAGTTTCCAATTTTGAGCGTAACCTTGAAATGTGTACGTCAACAACTCTTGTGTCAATTCTGTGATCAGGCGGATATGCCCAAACATGCTGCAATATTTCGTTTCTTGAATATGCTTGACCTGAATTATTAACCAATAATTCCAACAAGCTAAATTCCATTCCAGTCAAACGAATTCTTTCGTTCTTTCTGAAAACTTGACGTCTTGCCGTATCAATCTTAATATTTCCCGTTGTAATCACATTTTTAGTGATTTTGCCGGTAGGAACAACCGTTTCACGGCTGCTTGTTCTTCTCAAAACAGCTTTAACACGAGCTTCCAATTCTTTCGGACTGAACGGTTTAATGACATAGTCATCGGCTCCAAGTTCAAGCCCTGTAATTCTTTCTGAAACATCGCCCAATGCAGTTAGTATGATAATCGGAACATCTGAAGTCCTTCTGATTTCTCTTGTTACTCCATAGCCGTCCATCTTAGGCATCATAACATCCAGTACAACCAAATCGGGATTTGTTTTGTTAAACATATTGACGGCCTCTTCACCATCTTCTGCAACAACAACATCATAACCAACCATTTTTAAACGTGTCTCTAGAATCCTTCTGATACTAGCTTCGTCATCAGCTACCAAAATTTTCTGACGAACATCCATTTCATTTTGCAATTCCGCATTTTCTGTCATAATCATAGTCCTTACGTTTATGTGCCAACAATTCCTAAAAGTATCTTAACATAAATAAATTTTATTACAAAATATTTATTTTTTTAAATTTTCTTGAATAAATATAAACTAATCTTAATTTAATTAACAAAAAAATGCAAGTACTTTTTTAAAGAAAATCATAATTGTTTTTAAAAAAATTGCCCGAATTTAGTATCAGCCTGAATTTATCAAATCATAATTACTAATCATATTTAGCCCTGTAGCACTCTTTAATTGAAAAAACTTGTCAAGTTTGTAACATTTGACAAATTCTATTGCTTCATTTCTTGCAATTTCCAGAATTTTTGCGTCTTTCACAATGTCGGAGATGATTAAATCCGGCAATCCGCTCTGTCTTACGCCCAAAAATTCCCCCGGCCCCCTTATCTGCAAATCTTTTTCGGCAATTATAAACCCATCATTAGTTTGTGCCATAATATCCAGTCTTTCGCGTGTTTCCTGCGATTTAGTTGAAGTTGAAATAATACAATAAGACTGCAAATCGCTCCTGCCGACCCGCCCTCTTAGCTGGTGTAACTGCGAAAGTCCGAACCGCTCTGCGTTTTCAATCAGCATAACTGTGGCGTTTGGGACGTCAACACCAACTTCAACAACCGTCGTTGACACAAGAATGTCGTATTTTTTATTCTTGAAATCGTCCATAACCCGCTCTTTTTCGTCATTTTTGAGTTTCCCGTGCAAAAGTCCTATCCGATATTGAGGGTAAATGTTTTTCTTAAGATTTTCCGCCTCAATAGTCGCCGCTTTCGCCGAAAGCGTTTCACTCTCGTCGATTAACGGGTAAACAACGTAAACCTGACGTCCCTGTTCGATTTCATCTTTAATTAGTTCGTAAGCATACTTATGCCCCGATTGAGTAATAATAGCTGTTTTTATCGGTTTTCGACCCTTAGGCAACTCGTCAATTATTGTCAAATCCAAATCCCCATGTACCGTCAGTGCAAGCGTCCTTGGAATTGGCGTTGCCGTCATAGTAAGCATCTGAGGACTCTGAGCCTTATTTTTCAACAATGTCCTTTGTTTCACGCCAAATCTGTGCTGTTCGTCAATTACAATCACACCGAGATTATCAAACGCAACTTTTTCTTGAATAAGTGCGTGAGTTCCAACCGCAATATGCGTTTGGCCGTTTTTCAAATCCCGCTCTATTTTTGTCCGAAGTTTTTGGGAGTTGCTTCCCAAAAACAAGCCGACGCCTAGGCCCATCGGGGTAAGCCACTGAGTTAAATTATTGTAATGCTGTTGGGCCAAAATTTCTGTCGGAGCCATAATCGCACCCTGATAACCGTTTTCAACCGCTGCAAGTAGCATAATTGTTGCAACAACGGTTTTTCCGCTGCCGACATCTCCCTGAAGAAGTCTCTGCATCGGCTCGGTAGAATTTAAATCTTTTAAAATATCGTCAACGGCACGTTTTTGGGCGTCGGTTAATTCAAATGGAAGATTTTTGATAAATTTTTTGACAAGTCCCTTTTCCTTTATCTTTAATGGGATTGCCGTGTTATTTTTTCTATTATCTTCACGGAGCTGTGCAAGTTTCAGCTGAATTATGAACAATTCTTCAAAAACAAGTGAAAATCGTGCTTTTTCAAGCATTTCCATTGATTTAGGAAAGTGGATTTGTTCAATGGCATCTTTTTTTTCAAGCAAATTGTATTTTTTAATCAAATATTCAGGTAAAACAGTCGGGATGCTTTCTTTGTACATCACAATTGCATTAAAAATCGCTCTCCGAAGCGTTTTTATACTCAAATTTTCGCTCAAGGGATAAATGGGAACAATTCTGCCGAGATTTAGATTTGAGTTTTCTCCTTCCTCAAGAAAATCACCTGACATAATTGAATATTGCGGCTTGTCAAGCGTCAACCTGCCGTCGAAACTGTTCACTTTAACCGTCCCTGATACCATAATTCCGGCACCTTTAGGAAACTGCGACTTGTAACGCTCGAGCATATGCCTGTTTCCCCTGCTTGCGTAGAAAAAACTCAAATCCAAACTCCCTGACTCGTCCGCAATTTTGACTTTCAAGACGCTTAGATTGCTTTTTGTCACAAATGCCGAAACGGATTTAATACAGCCGAAAATTGTTGTGGTCGTGTCGACTTTAAGATTTTTGATTAAAGTTCTGTTTGAATAATCAATGTGCCTCCTCGGAAAATAAAAAAGCAAATCATTTGCCGTGTAAATCCCCAGTTTATTGAGGATATAGCCGACTTTTGGCCCAACGCCTTTGATGTAAATGACATCAAGCTCTGCAGGCGGCTTTAATTCACCCGTTGCAATCGGTTTCGGCGGGTTAATTTCGGCATTGATGACGGCAATCAGTCTGTCGATAGCTTTTCTCCTCAATGGCATAGAGTCTGTCGGATAAAGCTCAAAGGCTTCAAGTAAAATCCTCCATTTTGGATTTTTTTTTGAACTTTTATAAGTCTGCAAAAGTTCACCCCTAATAAAGCGGGCAAAAGTCTGGTTTTTCCCGCGGATATTAATATATTGATGCTTCCGCTCAATTTCTATTGCTTTTTTAATTTGTTCTAAATTAACAAATCTGTGACTTTCTTCCTTTACAGTCATTTACATACTCCTTGCAAACAGGTTATAAACCTATATAAATTCTACTCTGCAATTTATATAAATTCAATTGCAAATAGTTTATAAATTAATTATAAACCATTATATTAATACCATAGATTAATCTTTGCCCAACGACAGAAAGCTACTACGGTGGGGGCTTTAATTATTTAAATGTTGAAAAAAATTCTGCGACAGAAATATTAAATCCTTTGCAAATGCTTTCAACCGTTGATATTTTTATGTCCCTTTGTGCCTTTTCGGCGTAAGTAACACAGCTCTTTGATAAATCAGAAAACCATGCAAGTTTCTCGGCCGTTAGCCCCTTTTCTTTTCGGAGTTCTTTAATTTTTAGTGCAATTTTTTCGTTGATGTTCATAAGTTTCTTTTCCCTAATACTTCTTTGTTAATATCTTGACTTTAGTACCAATATAGGATATATTAATTAACAAGTGAGGTATTAATATCGTGAATAAAAGCTGGATAAGCAGATTTAAAAATAAAAAACAACGGTTGACACAAGTCTCAAAAAATTCAACTATCTCTCACGCAGGCTTTACGCTTAGTGAAATTCTAATTACTCTTGGTATAATTGGTGTAATCTGTGCCATGACGATTCCGACTTTGATGCAAAACGCACAAGAAAGAGCAACTATTGCCGCAGTTAAAAAAGTTCATTCAACTCTATCTCAAGCCTATATCCTTGCGGTTCAGGAAAATGGCACACCCGAAAATTGGAATTTGACAGCTTGGTGTAGTTCAGCAGGTGCAGAAAACATGCTTAATGCTTTAGCCTCGTACCTAAATATTACAAAAATTTGTGGCAGTGCCACAGGTTGTTGGATAAATAAAACATATACAGATTTGAAAAATAATCAGGGTATTAATTTTTACTCTGATCCAAGGTTTGCAAAGGCGGAACTAATTGACGGGAGTACTATTGCAACTTTGATTCACAATCCTAATTGCACAAATATAAATGGCACTTCCACCGCTTTGAAAACTGTTTGCGGAAATATATGGGTGGATATAAACGGATATAAAAAACCGAATCAATACGGGGTTGATTTATTTATATTTTGGATTTCAAAATCCGGAATAATTCCATTAGGAACGCAAGGAGAAACCTTGTACACATTTGGCTCTTATTGTAACAAAAATAGCACTGGTGCCGAAAATGGTATTGGTTGTGCTGCATGGCTGATTTACAGTGAAAACATGGATTATTTACACTGCAATAACCTGTCCTGGGGCGGCAAAACAAAATGTGACTGATATTTTTAGTAAAATAGATTTCCGGGGGCGGATTTGCAAAAGCAAATCCGCCCTTCCTTTACCTCACAGTCCTTTTTTGTAACGAAAAATTAACCTTTGACTTAAAACTCTAAAGAATTTTTGTTAGATGACGATAGATAAAAGGTTAGGGTATATAAAGGGAAGTGTATTATGGAAGATAAATTTTTTGACATTGATGAGATGATGGTGGATTATTCGGAGATGACAAGTTTTGATTTTAATTCCGGCAGTTATTTGGCTGTTTCGGGGGAAAAGCTTGGTTCGCAGGAGTATTCGCACCAGCCGTATACTTTTAAGTACGGGAATTATGATGTTTTAGATATGCTTAAGTCAATGTTTTCAAAAGTAAGTTTTCAGAAGGGTTAGGGTGATTATATGTCAGACCTTTGTAAAGATTTTGAAAAGCGATTTACTAACGCGTGGTTTTCGGCTGACTGGGTAGAAGTTGAGGTAAAACCGCAGGTGACGCAGGTTTCTCATAAAGACTTAGCAACGCTGCAGGCTGAGTTGGACGAAATACGGGTTAACATGGAAAATGTTGTCCAAAAACAGCTTAGGTTGGCTAATTTAGCCAAGCTGTACAATTAGTGTTAAAGCTGAAACTAAGGGGGCGAAAGTTTTTCGCCTCTTTGTTTCTATCTGACCGGAGGTGAATTACTTGCAAAAAAATTTTGTTGTGTGATAATGTGGTTGGAAGTACCTTAGCGTGGAGTACTTTGTTATTCGTAGCCCGAGCAGGGCGAGGACATCCAATGTTTTTAAGAAATTGAAATTAAGAAATTGAAAATTAAATAAGATAACGCGGGATACTCTGCCATTGTTCGTAGCCCGAGCAAAGCGAGGATATCCAAGGTTTTTAAGAAATTGAAATTAAGAAATTGAAAATTAAATAAGATAACGCGGGATGGAGCAGTCTGGTAGCTCGTCGGGCTCATAACCCGAAGGTCGTTGGTTCAAATCCAGCTCCCGCAACCAATCACAGAGAGGGTTTCAGGTTTTTGAAATCCTCTTTTTTTATGAAAATACCCAATAAAGTACCCAATAAAGGAATAACATTAGGTGGCACAAATCAGCACCAAATAGCACATTGAGGCACATCTAAAAAATCACCTTTTTTTGACGCTTTTTTATTTCCTTTGCCTTAAATTAAATTTTATTTCAAATTTATACTTGTAAAAACTTGAATTTTATATTAATATAGGTTATAATAAAATCAGGTGATAACTATGAAAAAATCGATATTAAAATTAGTAGAAAAGAAAATATTAAATAAAAAAAATCAGGATAAAATCTGGAGTTATCCTGATTTTAATGACTTGCCTTTCGACTCAGTTACAAAAGCTTTAAGTCTGTTGAATCAAAAAGGAACGATAAAACGGATTCAAAAAGGTTATTATTTCTTGCCTCAAAAAACAATTTTAGGCTTAGTTTCACATGATGATATGGATTTAGTATTTAAAAAACTGGCTAAAAAAGATGTGTTTTACTGTGTCAGCGGGATTAACGGTTATAATAAAATCGGTTTAACAACACAAATTTCAAATATAACAACTATTGCAAGTCCAATAGCGATGAGAAGTAATGATAAAATCAAATTTATTCAAAGAAATAAGCCAACATCAGGAACAGAAATTGAAAGAATTGTTTTAGATGCTCTGAACGATATTGAAAATATTCCCGGAACTTATCCTGAAAAAGCCCTTTTGAAGATTAAAGAAATAATAAAATCAGGTAAAGTTAATATTAATGATTTAGGGAAATCTTCTCTTTTAGAAACACCCAGAGTCAGGGCAATTGTGGGGGCTTTAGGGCAAGAATTAGGCATGAATAAATCTTTGCTAACTCAATTAAAGCTTAGCCTTAATCCCGGAACAGTCTATTTATTAGATATCGATTCTGTGCTAAAATTTGCAAAGGAATGGAACATAAAGCGAAGAAGTCATGAAATACCTAAACGAGCACGAACAATTTAATTTGTTTTTAAAACAAACCTCTGAAAAAATGGGTTTGAGCATTGGTGTGATTGAAAAAGATTATTGGGTTACAAGAATCTTGAGAGAATTGGCTTCGTCAGAATTTGCCAATGAATTTATTTTTAAAGGCGGAACTTCTTTATCTAAAATTTGGTTTGAGGACTTTGGAAGGTTCTCGGAAGACATTGACATTCTTTTAACAACAAAGTCAAAACACCGAAGCGATATGATAAAAAGATTAAAAGAATTTGTAAACTTTGTTGATTCGATTAACGGAATTGATTTTGTCATAGAAAATTCAACCGATCTTGAAAAAGATGTAATCGGTGGCAATTTTTATTATAAATATGCCGGATTTTATAATAAGGATATTCCTGAATTTATAAAAAGAGAAATTCTGCTTGAGCCCGGATATAGAGGCGGTTCATATCCTACAATGAAAAAAGAAATGAACTCGTTTGTAGCTTCAACAATTCTTTCACATTTTGGCAATCAGGTTCCTTCTGAATTATTGGATTATAAAGAAGATATTATTCCTTTTAGCTTGCAAGTTTTAGGACCTGAAAGAATATTTTTAGAAAAGTTGGAAGCTATAAAAAATTCATACAACAAAGGAAAAATAGTTGAAGCAACAAGGCATTATTATGATTTATACAACCTTATTAAATTAGAAGAAATTCAGAATTTAAAAAGTAGTCCGAATGAAATAAAAGAAATCTTGGAAGATATTTCGATTAATTCAAAAAAATATTATGGGATAAAAGAGCCTTCTACATTGGAATCCATCAAAACTTGCGAAGCATTAACGGCAAATTCTTCAGAAATTGCACGCTTAGAAGCCCGATATAAAAATGAATCGGGACTTTATTATAAAGAGCAAACTGATTTTCAAATTATGGTTAATCAAATTATTAAGTTTGTGCAAGAATTATAGTTTTCTTTGGTTTAAGTTTTATTTATAAAAATGCCACTGGTAATAATGGCGTTTAAGTGGCATGAAAATTACTTGTGGTAGTTTTTATACCTCTACAGCCTCAAAAGTTTCGTATTATGGCTTCGATAGCCCTTGAAAACAATTATTTTATTTGTCCTATCAGCATTGCAGATGATATAAAATTAATTTTTCTTGATATATCTGCGTTTTGGTTGCCTTCTGCAAAAAATAGTTTATGATACGAAGTATATCGTTTTAGTGCTGAAAGAGGTTATATATATGAGAAAAGAAACTATTGACAACGTGTTAGTAAGGATATTCGGAGCAATCTTCGGATTAGGCATAGCTTTAACAGGGCTATTGCTGTTTTTTGTCGGGATTTTGTTTTGTGCAACGGTTATCGGAATTATTGTTGGCATACCGATGATTTTTTGCAGTTTTGCGTTTGTTCCAGGCGGAATAATCGGAGCTTTTGAAATGGCAATAAAAGGAAAAGCTGAGTTTAAGTTCCTTGATAAGATTAAAAAAGCATATACAGCTAAAATCGAAACTGAGCCTCAACCTAAAGATTTACGGGGAACTTATACAATGTTCAAGCTTGATAACAGCTATATCAACAATTAGGAACAGGGGGTAAAATGGTAAAAATATTTGATAAAACAATTTTGTTATTATATGGTCTGCTTCATTCCGCCTTCGGGGTGGCATATTTAATTTGGGGGTTGTATTTCTATATTAATATGCCACCAGTAATAAACAATGCCAGAGATTGGCTAATAAATTCTTTAGGAACTAAATTTATGGTTGACCAATTTTCCTCAATTTGTCTGTTAATAGCTGGTGTCGGCTATTTTATACTTGGCATAATTATGACTAAAAAGATTTGGAAAAAGATTATTTTAAAAAAGGCATAGGCTTGATAAATTCAGCTCAATAGTTTATACTGATAAGGTAAGCAAAAGGTAATTGATGGATATTGTAAGATAATCTTAAAGTAAGTTCTTAGTTGAACATTTTTTACAGACAAAGTATTTTGTCTGTGATTTACTTTTAAATTTTTACAGATTATCAAACAATAAAATAACCGAAATTTTGTGCTGTTTTTCTGTAAAAAACAAGATTATTACAACAAAGGAGAAAAACAATGGAATTTATAAAAAGCAATAAATATGATAAAAAATTCATCGAAGAAAATTTGATGGGTCCTAACAGCATGAAAATGCTTGAAGAACTTTTACAATCGGTTAAACTTGAAAAAGATATGCGGGTTTTGGATTTAGGCTGCGGAAGGGGCTTAACTTCAATATTACTTGCAAAAGAATTCGGCGTACAAGTCTTTGCAACTGATTTATGGATTAGTGCAAGCCAAAATTACAAAACCTTTAAATCAATGGGCTTGGAAAATCAAATTATTCCGATACACGCAGATGCAATAGATTTACCTTATGCAAATGAATATTTTGATGCGATTGTAAGTATAGATTCCTACCATTACTCCGGAACCGAGCCGGAATTTATGGATACAAAAATAGCACCGTTGGTCAAAAAAGACGGTACAATTGCTATAGCTTTTCCGGGAGTTAAAAAAGAGCTCAACGGCGTACTTCCTGATGAAATGATGTTATCTTGGGAAAAAGTAAAAGATGAAATTTTTAAAACTTTTCATTCTATCCCTTGGTGGAAAGAGCTTTTGAGTAAATCCAACGAAATAACAATCGAATCAATTCAGGAAATGCAATGTTTTGAAGAATGCTGGAATGATTGGCTTGCCTGCGATAATGAATATGTTGAATATTCTGCAAATGACAGACTTTCAATGGAGGCCGGAGCTGGCAAATATATGAATCTTATAGCAATAATCGCCAAACGGAAGTAAAAACTCATATTTAAAACAGGCAGGTGAGTAAATAACGTTCATCTGTCTGTTTTTTTTAATTCTAAAAATCCACTTCACTGATAATGAATTGAGTATCATCATTACAGATTTTTTTAAGCCAGTTTAATGCATCAAGCTGGGACGGGTTTAGTTTGGGTGCGAAATAAACAATAATATCAACATCAAAAGCACCCGCCAGTGCAATTAATTCACCTAAATTTTCAGGGAATTCGCTTTTTGATGCAAAAAATAAAATATTCCGCTCTGTAATTTTTTCTTTACCTGTAATACAAAAAGGATTATCTTTTAGTGGTTTTTGAATTTGAACCCCTATTGATTTGCCAATAAAATCAATATTCTTAAGCAAATACTTGTACAAACCCTCTGTAGAATTAAACTTTTCTTCAATTTTAAACATTTTAACCTCCTTTATTTTTTATATTCACGATATTAATACCAACGTTGTGAATTATTATAACTTACTTTGGTATTAAAGTAAAGGTATCAACATGGAGGTATTAACTATGAGCATTAATGAGAAAATTGCAAAACGTATAAAGGAATTGAGGAAAGAGCATTCTTTGACGGCAGAAAAACTTGCTTGGCAATCAGAATTATCCAAGAGTTGTGTTGCGTATGCGGAGAATGCTCAAAGAGACATTAAGATGTCTACGGTTGAGGCATTATGTAAAGGATTTGAAATTTCGGTTGCAGAGTTCTTTTCTACTTTTAAATAAATTTTTCCATTAAAAATATAAAAAATAAGAAAAAATAATTTAAACCAAATTATAGTAGAATTCGCAGAGATACTCTGTACAAGCCAAAATGCAGAACCATTTTTACAATTAATACAACCGTTTTGGATAGTATTTTACAGTAAAAATATAAAAATAATCAAAAAATTAATATTGAGGAAAAATAGCAAAGATTCCTTAAACGAGCTTAAAGTCTGATTTCAAAATACAGTAAATACAGGCATTTTGGAGTCTGATTTTTTTTATTAGATGCTATAAATGGCGTTTAAGTGGCTTGAAAAATTCTTGTAGTAGTTTTGTACCTCGAACACTCAAAACGCTCATTTTTAAGCCTGCGATACAGACAAGGGACAATTATTCCTTTATACCTGCACAGCGAAAATTATTCTTTAAAAATCCCTATTGACTGATGTATTTATAGTCGCCTGAGTTACCATAATTACATACATGAGGAAAAATCAGGATGAAATACATTAAATCTTTTATAATTGAAATATTTACAACCCTGCTGATTGAAAACAAACCTATTGAAATAGAAAAAGATTACTGGTGGGATGAAGGAGATAACATAGACGGAACTGGAGAGGAACGCAAACCAGAGCTACAGCCGTTTTCCCCTTATTTTGAGCAATATTTGGATGATATAAAACTTAAAGACATTATAATTATTTCTGATGCCGGAGACAAAAGCATAATTACTCTTCAAAGTACAATAGATGCAAGGAAAAAATTAAAAGAATTCTTACAAAATTATATGAATTTATATAAAAAAGGGAAGCTTCAACCTTATAAATTTGTTAATTATTTCCCTTATATGAAAAATTTAGATTATATGAGAGACGTTCTCTATAAGTTATCTCATGGTTTCAAGCAAACAGGAATTGTTCTATATAGTTATCGACTTCTTAAAAATAATAGGTTTCCGAATAAACCTGATTTATTAGCAGATGAAAGAATAAGGCTATCAGAATTCATTTTAGATATATATTTTCATCCTAAATATAAAAAATTAATTAAAATTAATTCTTGTGAAATGAAACGAGGAGGATTTAAAGCAATAGGAAATGTTGTTTTAGAAATTAATATTTCATTATTAGAACATCCTGACGTGATTTATAGTATTTTGGCGAAACAGCTTACCATTCAACACTCAATACCATCAACAAAAGCTAACAAAAAAATGCGGTTGAAATTTCCTCTTCGTTATGTTCTCAATGAATCTTACCAAAAACCTTATATTCAATTAGCTGGAAATAAAGTAGAGCTTACACCGGAACAATATGATTTGGTCTTAAAGCTTTTCAATAAAACAGAAGAGTTTGGAATTGAGAAAAAAACAATGGTATCCAACATTAATAAAAAAATAAGAAATGAATTTTTTAAAGATAAAAAATTTAAATTTATTATAGGTATTCAGTCTAAAAATAAAGAAACTTACTATGCAATCAACAGAGGGGAAATTGTTTATTAATCAATTTTTAAGATTAATTAGCATCAAAAATTCCATTTTAAAAGCCATTAAGTAATTATTTGCATGTCTATTATTAATAATTTAGAGACAATTCTATTGTTTCTATTGAAACCTGCTTCAATTTATTCTTAACAGGTTTCAATCTGTTTCAATACAGATTTTTAGAATATTGATTTTATTGCGTTTAGGCTCTGTTTTTTATGGATATACACAAAAAATTAAACATCGTAAATGATACATAATGAAAGCATTTGAACAGTATTAAAGCCTTTATAAACAAAAAATACGTTAAGTGCTTCCAGTACATTACAAAAGATGAAAGCGAGGAAAAAATGGAAAATGATACCATTTTTAAGCCGATGGAAGTAGCGGCGATTCTCGGCGTCGGACGAAATACGATTTATTCTATTCTCAGACGCCCCGACTTCCCTGTTTTAAAGATAGGTCGATTGAAAAGAGTATCTCAATCGGCTTTAGATGAATGGATTAATAAGCATACTCAATCGAAAGGCGGTCAACAATGAACGAAAAACAAAAAATAAGTGCAGAAGAGCTTCAAAGAATAAGTGAAAATGCTCATTATAAAAATTTTTACTTGCCCGGATATAGTATTACAGAAGATGTTGCTATCCAAAAAGTAATATTATTAGCAAATCGCATTTTACATTTATCAATAAAACAAAAGAAAAATTTTAAAACTTTATTTGGTTACAAAGCTCTAAGTAAATTAATGTGGATTACATACGATATGGATATTGATTTAGATGGTCCTTTTAATGTCTTTGAATACATAGATGATGAAAATATAGAAAATATTGATTATTGTTTAGATAATCCCATATTTGAAAATCCAAAATTATATTTCAGAAAGAATCCAGGAAGACATTCTATTAATAAAAAACTCATTAAATTGGTAAATGAAATAGAGGAAACCGATCCAATATATTTTTTAGAAACTTTCGGTTCAAAAATCAATGTATTAAATTTGCTGTATGAAGATTCATCTTTCAAAGAAAACCTAGTAGACGGCGATTTAATAGATTTTTACTTTAAGTTTGATGTTCAATACGGCATAAGTAGAAGAATGCAGAATAATTCAACAGTAAAAGCAATATTTCATGTATTTAATTTTGAAAACGAATCAATAAGAACTTATGTATGGACCTATGAATTAAAAACATTTTTAAAAGAAGAATCAAAGCCTAAGCTGGTATCATTTGTAAATTCTATTGACAAATTTTATGAAACTGATTTTTCTGATTTATAGGTGTAAAGATGTCAGATTTATACCGCATTGAACATCAATTCAAGTTCAGTACAAAATCGGAAGCCGAAAAAGAAGCAAACACCATTGCAAAATATATCGACAGAGCCGCAAGGCAAAATAATATAAGTTGCAAGGCTGTGATATGCATTAGCGAATATAATATTCGCAATGCATATCCGAGTTTGCGAAAAAACGGGAAGCGTGGTCGACCTAAAGTTGTTTTTATGGACAAATACCGGCTTGGTCATCCTGCCAAAAAGATCGCACCGCATCTCCATATTCTTTTGAAATCTGAGAAAGTTTGTAAGCTTTCAAAGATGGTTGTTCACAATATCAATAATCGTCATCGAAAACGTCATCCCGATATGGCTAATAAGGTTGTTTCAAGGCACTATCCGGTCATCGAGACGCCCGAAAAATATGTAGCTTATACAATGCATCAAAAGTCGGAATTAAGATTCGTTGAATATGATGAAAAAGGTATTTTGAATGATTTCGATTTCAAGACTGAATATGAAAAATATAAGCCTAATCTTTTTTAATCGAGTAGGCGAAATAAGTTTGAAGTTGTAACTCGAGTAAATAGCTAAACGCAACTTTGGATTTATTTTTACAAAAACTTAATTAAAAAACGGCAAAGATAATTGTAATAAAGATGGTTTTTGCAACATTGAAAGCAGACGAGTATTTATTATATAGCAATAGTTAAAATAATAAAGTTTAAATAGATTTTAACCTAAACAAAATGCAGAAAATGGCTCAAAAGCGTTTGTTAAAAGTTCATATTAAGAATTATCAAATAAGTATTTGTGAAAGCTTTACTTCTGAATGAAAATATATTATCGTTTTAGGACGATGAAAGCACCCGAAACGGAGAACCAACAATGAATACAGGCAAAAATATAGCCTACATACGAGTCAGCACAGCTGAACAACACGATGAAAGACAAAAAGAAGCCGTTGAAAAATACGGCATCGACAAGTTTTTTGTTGAAAAGGTAAGTGCTAAAGACACTAATCGCCCCGAGTTTCAGGCGATGATGGAATACATAAGGGAAGACGATGTAATCTACATTAAGGACTTTTCCCGTATTGCCCGAAGTACAAAGGACTTGCTTGAGATTGTAGAAAAATTAAACTCAAAAAACATTAAGCTTATAAGCCTGAAAGAAAATTTAGACACAAATACCCCGACAGGTAAGCTTATGTTAACAATGATTGGAGCAATTTATGAATTTGAACGCACAAACCTTTTGGAACGGCAAAAAGAAGGTATTGCAATTGCAAAAAGAGCCGGAAAATACAAAGGTCGAAAAGAAATTGCACCACCGAATAATTTTGCAGAAGTTTATTCGCTTTGGAAAAACCGGAGCATTACCGGCAGGGAAGCAATGAAAAGATTAAACCTAAAAATTAATACGTTTTACAAACTGGTCAAAGAATGGCAAGAAAAGGAGATTAATTAAAATGGGAATAAAACAAGGTCAACATAGAAGATCCAACGGCGAGGGTCATATTTATAAGCATAAAAAAGGACATTGGGAAGGTCTGCTAACAGTTGGTTATAAAGATGACGGCACGCAAAAATTTAAATATTTTACCGGAAAAACCAGACAAATTGTACGAGATAAAATGGATGATTTTTTGGAAAAAACCAAACGTGGTGTCAATGTCGATTTCACAAGAATAACTGTCGGCGAATGGCTCGATTACTGGTATGAAAATTACTCAATCGGCAATACAAAGACTCCAACTAGAGTTGGGGATGAATATATAGTAAAAAGGCACCTAAAACCGCACTTTGGGCGTATTAAGCTCCAAGAATTCAAAGGTATTCAGGCTCAAATTATTTATAAACAAATGACGATTAATGGCAGATTGGACAAAAAAGGCGGATTGAATCCGAAGACTATTAAAAACATTCATTTAGTCCTTCACAGGGCAATGGAACAGGCTGTCAGAAACGATTTATTGATTAAAAACCCGCTTAAAGGTGTTATCTTACCTCGCAGAGAGAAAAAGCAAATTGATATCTTGTCAGTTGAAGAACAGAAAAAACTTGAAATGGCTTGCACTACCGATAACCCTTGGAATATGGCAATTATTTTAGACTTATATTCCGGCATGAGGCTGGGCGAACTTCTCGGTTTGACTTGGAAAGATGTGAACTTTGAACAAAATACCATTCGGATTAATAAACAGCTTAGTCGTTTAAAAGATTATGATGAAAATGCTAAGTTGAAAACTAAATTAGGTTTACGAAACGAAACTAAAACAAAAACCTCCGAGCGTGTAATCGCTATCGCTCCGGCTATAATGGAAAAGCTTAAACAACATAAGGCTGAACAAGATAAATTCCGTAAGCAATGGGGTAAAGCTTATAAAATTTACGGAATGGTTTTTGCTATGGAAGACGGTAATTATATTGACCCACGAACATTCAGAGACCATTATCTTAGAATCCTTAAAAAGGCTGAGATAGGGCACAAAACCTTTCACGCACTAAGACATACATTTGCCACCCGTTCATTGGAAATAAACTCTAATATCAAGGTTGTTTCTGAGATTTTGGGACATGCCAGCATACAAATCACCCTTGACACCTACAGCCACGTTTCTCCGGGCTTACAACAAGATGCAATGCAAAGATTAGCGGATAGTTTCCTAGTGGCATAATTGTAGATAAGATTACGCTTTTATAATCATTTCCCTCTTATTCAATTTTACACAAACATCAACAAGCGTATGTTGAATTGCTCCGATTATATCTGTTAGTATTCCGAAAATATCTTGCACATCATCATATTGCAAGCAATTATCAATATCAAACTGCTCAAAGAAAATTGTTTCTTCAATATCTTTTGCTAAGGATTTTAAATCTTCAACTGTTAGTTTAAAATCATTTTCGTGTGCTAATTTATTCCGATATTGATTAAACTTGTTCAAAATGTTGTAATCTTTTGATGATAATATATCAAGCATATATAGAGCCTGAATCTTTTTGTAAAAATTCATTTCTTTGATTTTAATTTCAGGCTTATTTTTCAACAATAAATTAAGTATCGCATTTATTGTTCTTTCAATTGACAAATGTCCAATTATATAGGTATCAATAGGCTTTTCTTCAGGCGTATTAAAAAGCCAATCACAATCATAATAAACATCAATTTCTTGTTTTGTCATCTTTCCCCTTCTAAACAAATATTTTTTGTAGCTTTTTCTTTTGTAAATTCATCTACTTATCGCGACATATATTGACACTATGCCAATTATAATGGATATAATTACCGCTATAATTGATAATATTAATGACGCTTTGGCTATTTTATTAGCCTCAGCACTTTGGTTTATTTGAAGGTTTTTAAAAGCTTCTTCTTCGGCTTTCTCTTTTGCTTTGACTGCTTTTTGTTCTGCTTCAAATTTTTCTTGTTTTTTATTATGTTCCATCAATGCGTGAGCATTTGTTATAGTTGGTTGGTTAAAATTTTCAAACATATATTGCTCCTGTTCAAATAAATATTTGTGAAGTAGGTTTTATTGTTAGACCCCAAGCAACTGCGTAATTATTTTTGCTAAAGTTGATGAAGTTACCTCAATTCCGCAAGTTCTAATCACTTCTGCAACTTTTTGAAATTTAGTTTTTTCGTTTTCTTTTGAATTTAAAATTTCTTTAATATCATCAATCCTTCCTTGAGGGATTTCTTTATTAATGATGGTGCTTAAGTTTATATTTATATTTTGAGTTTGATGAACATTTGTATTGTTTGTGAAATTAATGCTTTTGTCTTCTGCAATAGCAGGTTCAGGTAATCCTATAAGTTCAATTTGTTGAATTATTCCTTCTAAAATATTAATCAACTTGCCCTTGTTTTCTGAATATGCTACATCTGCAACTTCTTGACTGTTTTCTCCATAAATATTTTTTAAATTTCTAAAAATATCATCAAAAATATTATCAAAATCATTTTTATCTGTACTTGCTTTTAATTTTTCAATTTGAATTTTTAATAGTTTGCAAATATTTTCTTTCCTGATTTGTGTTTTTAAACTCATATTAGGATTATCCTCATAGTCTAATTAAACTTATAATCATTATAACAATAAAAAAAGTGTTAAAAAAAATAAAACAAAAGCTTTTACATTGCTTAATTAGCCCAACTGGCTAATGCTGAATTTTAGAAGCAAGAATGCCTGCAAATGGAAGATTATTTCCCGACATTCATTTATCTATGTTCCGACTTGAAAACGGCACTAAAAGGCATTTGAAAGCGTGCAAAATTGGTTTTAAGTTTCATCAAGGAAGAAATCTTCATCAATCTTTTTTACTTCGTATGTTTGTTTAACCGTAACTCCAAGGTTGTATCTTATCATAAGTTCAGTTAGCTTTTTACCATCAATTAAAACAAGATTTGAATTAAATTTGTTTATGCAGTCGATGGCATCTTTAGAAAAATTAGAAGTAGTTATGAATATTCCTTTACTTGCATTTTGCATCTGTAATGCTCCTGCAAATTTTTGTATCTCAGGTCTTCCGACTGTTCCTTGCCATCTTTTAGCTTGAATATAAATTTTATCAAGTCCAAGAACATCTTCTTTGATAATGCCGTCAATTCCTTCATCACCTGAACGCCCTGCGTTTTGAAGAATATCTTGCTTTGAACTACCATAGCCCATTTTTAATAATAATTCTGCAACTAAATTTTCAAAAAACATCGGCGAATTTTCGGCGATTTTATCCATTAAATCATCCGCCAATGTTTTATTTAACAAAAACATTGAATCTGAAATCATTTCTTCGGGAGTTTTCATTGATTCTTCACATTCTTCAACCTCTTCGCTTGTAGATTCAGAATGCTTGGAATTTTCTCTCCACTCATTATATTCATCAAATTGATTTAAGAATTTCATATTTATTTTTTCAGGATTTTTGCTTAAAACTTCTAACCCTTTTTCTGTGATTTTAACAAGCCCTCTTTGCGGATGATAAACCAATCCGGCTTTTTTTAAATAAGTTTTAGCCCATAAAGTACGGTTGTAGATATAAGTCATTCCGCCACTTGGAAGTAACGCATTTCTTTCTTCCTCGGATAAGTTAAATTGTGAAGCAACAGCTTCCACAATATCTGAATTTTTATGTTCTTGATTATCGCCTAATATTTTTAAGACGGGCAACATTAATGTTTGAAAATCAGGTATAGCCATTTATACTCCTTTTTTATAGTTATATCATGAAATAAAAAGGAATATCAAATTGAAATCTCTTAACAATTAATCATTAATCTTTTTTAACCATGCTATAATTGCCTTAGAAGTAATCAGGAAGCATTCTATGAATAAAAAAGATTTATCAGAAAGAGATATTTGTACAAAATTTATCACTCCTGCCATTGAAAAAGCAGGGTGGGACAAACAAACGCAAATTCGTGAGGAAAAATCTTTTACTGACGGCAAAGTTATAGTTAGAGGTAAGTTGGTTTCAAGAAATCAGCGTAAACGTGCCGATTACATTCTTTATTACAAGTCAAATATCCCAATTGCAATTATAGAGGCAAAAGACAATAAACATTCGGTTGGGGCAGGAATGCAACAAGCTATTGAGTATGCTCAAATGCTTGATATTCCTTTTGTTTATTCGTCAAATGGTGATGGTTTTTTAGAACACGATATGACGGTTACATTAGGAAAAGTTGAAACAGAATTTTCACTTGAGCAGTTTCCAAGCCCTGAAAAACTTTGGGAGCGATACAAAAAAGTTAAACAAATCGAAGAAACAGAAGTTGAAAAAATTTACACGCAGAATTATCACGCTGAACATAGCGGGAAAGAACCTAGATATTATCAAAGAATCGCAATAAACAGAACGGTTGAAGCAATTGCAAAAGGTCAAGATAGAGTTTTGCTTGTTATGGCAACAGGAACAGGTAAGACTTATACCGCATTTCAAATTATTTGGAGATTGTGGAAAGCAAGAAAGAAAAAACGCATTTTATTTTTAGCGGATAGAAATATTCTTGTAGACCAAACAAAAAATAATGATTTTGCACCTTTTGGTGATAAAATGACTAAAATACAAAAGCGACAAATTGATAAATCTTACGAAATTTATTTGTGTTTGTATCAGGCTGTAACAGGAACGGAAGAAGAAAAGAATATTTATAAGCAGTTTTCGCCAGACTTTTTTGATTTAATTGTAATTGATGAGTGCCATAGAGGCAGTGCAAAAGAGGATTCAGCTTGGCACGATATTTTAGACTACTTTAAATCAGCAACACATGTTGGTATGACGGCAACACCTAAAGAAACTAACGAAGTTTCAAATATTAATTATTTTGGAGACCCTGTTTATACTTACTCGCTAAAACAAGGAATTGAGGACGGGTTTTTAGCTCCTTATAAGGTTATTCGCCCAATTATAAATATTGATTTGGATGGTTATACTCCTGACGAAGGTCAGATTGATAAGTATGGCAATGAGCTTCCACAGGAAGAATTTAATGTTAAAGATTTTGATAGAAAGCTTGTTATAGATGAAAGAACGGAACTTGTAGCAAAAAGAATTACTCAGTTTTTAAAGGCTAATAGCCGTTTTGACAAAACTATTGTTTTTTGTGTTGATATAAACCACGCAGAAAGGATGCGACAAGCACTTGTTAATGAAAACGCTGACATGGTTGCTCAAAATTCCAAATACGTTATGAGAATTACAGGCGACAATGATGAAGGGAAAAGAGAGTTAGACAATTTTATTGACCCTGAAAGTACCTATCCCGTAATTGCAGTTACTTCTAAATTAATGTCAACAGGCGTTGATGCAAAAACTTGTAAACTAATTGTTTTAGATTCAAATATTACTTCAATGACAGAATTTAAGCAAATAATAGGTCGGGGAACAAGGTTAAGACCAGATTTTGGGAAATTCTATTTCACAATTCTTGATTTTAGAAACGTTACAAGATTGTTTGAAGATAAAGAATTTGATGGTGAACCAGTACAAATTTATACTCCAAGCGATACTGATGGAATAGCACCACCTGAATTAACTCCTGAAGAAAATCAAGCAAATATTGATAATTTACCAACAGAGGAAACAATTGTTGAACTTCCACCTGATATAACTATTGCTGATGAAGCTGAAAAACCACGAAAATTTTATATAAATGGAGTTGAAACTGTTTTAGTGGGTGAACGTGTTCAATATTATGGTAATGATGGAAAATTGATAACAGAATCACTCGTTGATTATACAAAGAAAAATTTAACTAAAGAATATTCGAGCATAAATGACTTTATAAAAAAGTGGTCTGAATCAGATAAAAAATCAGCGATTATAGAGGAGCTTTCAGAACAAGGAATAATGTTTGAAGAACTAAGTGAAGAAGTAAAAGCAAAGACAGGTAAAGACTTGAGTATTTTTGATTTAATTTGCCACGTTGCTTTTGATATGCCACCTTTAACAAAGCAAGAACGTGCCAATAATGTTAAAAAGCGTAATTACTTTGGTAAATATTCAGATAAAGCAAAAGCTATACTAGAAGCACTTGTTGATAAATTTGCAGATGAAGATATAAAAGCAATTGAAGATAAAACCATATTGAGAATTCAACCTTTCAATACTTTCGGAACTCCAACTGAAATAATAAATGAATTTGGCGGTGTTGATGGCTATGACAAGGCTGTAAAAGAGCTAGAACAATATTTATTTGAGGTTGGGTAAATGGATAAACAATTTATTCTAGAATTGATAAAGGTGGCTTCACCTTATATAGTTGCAATATTGGGGATTTTATCTCCTATTTTTACAATTAAATATTTAAATTCTCAAGATTTAATAAAGTTTAAAAAGCAAAAACTGCATGATGTAAAAATAAAAGTATATCCCAAATTTATTATTGAGCTAAATGAATTAAAAAGGATGTTTGATATACTTGTGCAAATGGCAGATTTCTATAAGAAAGATAACAAATCAGATGAATTCTTAGATGTTCTGAAAAATAAATCTGTTGACGAAAACTATTTGAAAGAAATACTTGAATACACAAAAAAGTACAATGAAGTAATTAAAAATTGCGAACAGAATATTAAAAAAATGTATGACGAAAATTTTTCTTATTTAAACAAACATGTGACTAAAAAATTAAAAGATATTCTTGAATCGCTTAACTCAACAGAATTCCTTTTTAATTGGCGAATTAACCTTTTTTCAATAGAAAAAGATAAATTAAATGTTGATTTTAAATATTTAGAAAATCTATATTTGTCAGAGGAAGAAGATGCAAAGGACAAAGCTCAGAAAATCAATGATTTGATTGTTTTGTTAAAATATGAAATTAATGGAGAAAACTAAATGCCCAATATAACAAGTGTAATTAAATCGATACAGGATATAATGAGAAAAGATACAGGAGTGGATGGTGATGCTCAGAGGTTATCACAACTCGTTTGGATGCTTTTTTTAAAGATATTTGATGATAAGGAACAAGAAGCAATTGCGTTGGGGGAAGATTACAAATCCCCAATTCCGAAACCTTTTCGTTGGACTAATTGGGCTAAAGATGATGAAGGAATGACAGGAGATGAACTTGTCAACTTTATAAACAATAATTTATTCCCTACATTACAAGAATTGCCTGTTGATAATGATGACAAAGCTTTTATAATAAGTGAAATTTTTAAAGATACATATAACTATATGAAGTCAGGTACGCTTATTCGTCAAGTCATAAACAAGATTAACGAGATTGACTTTAATTCGTCAGAAGACCGACATACATTTAATGATATATATGAGCAATTACTTTCTAGTCTACAATCAGCAGGTAATGCGGGGGAATATTATACCCCTCGTGCGGTTACTCAATTTATTGTGGATATGGTTAATCCGAAATTAGGCGAAAAAATTCTTGACCCTGCATGCGGAACAGGCGGATTTTTAACTTGTACTATCGAAAATTTGAGAAAACAAGTTAACAATCCTGATGAAGAAATTTTACTACAAGAGAATATTTTTGGAGTTGAAAAGAAACCTTTGCCACACCAATTATGTACAACAAATATGATTTTGCACAGAATTGAAACACCTGTAAATATTCGTAGGGATAACACTTTAGCAAAACCACTCATGAATATTTCTCCAAAAGATAGGGTTGAATGTATCGTAACCAATCCGCCTTTTGGTGGAATGGAAGAAGATGGGATTGAAAGTAACTTTCCATCTGCATATAGAACAAAAGAAACAGCAGATTTGTTTTTATTATTTATTATTCAAATGCTTAAACCTCAAGGTAGGGCAGGATTGGTTTTACCTGATGGTGCGTTATTCGGCGAAGGGGTTAAAACTCGTATAAAAGAAAAACTTATGGATGAATGCAATTTGCATACAATTATCAGGCTTCCAAAAAGCGTTTTTGCTCCTTATACATCAATTAATACAAACTTGTTGTTTTTTACAAAAGGCGATAAGACTAAAGAAACTTGGTTTTATAGGCTTGATATGCCCGAAGGTCAAAAGAATTTCTCAAAAACAAAACCTATGAAGCTCGACCATATGAAACCTGTTGTTGAATGGTGGAATAATAGAGAAGAAATCAATATTGATGGGTTTGATAAAGCTAAAAAATATACGATTGATGAAATCAAAGAACGTAATTATAACCTTGATTTATGCGGTTATCCGTATGAAGAAGAAATCGTGCTTGAGCCAATGGAATTAATCCAAAAATATCAAGAAAAAAGAACTATAATTGATGCAGGAATTGATGATGTATTAGCTAAAATAAAAATAATGATTGGAGAATAATTATGGACGATCCTATTTCAAAAGTACTAAATTCAATTAAAGATTTTTTAATGTTCTTTTATAATAAACCTCTCCATCTTTTATTAATAGGATTGGTTTTGACTTTTCTTGGTTGGCACTATCATAAAACTTTTGTTATTATTTCGGGCTTTGTTATTCTTGTTTTTGCAATAGCGACTTTTTTGGAAAATAAATATAAAAATAACAAGTATAAGAAACAAATTATAAAATATTATAAAAATTTGCAAGGCATAGAAAAAGAAATAATTGACCATTGTATTAATAATAATATTCTCACTTATGAGGCAGACCTTTATGATGATCAGGACTATATAACTGCAATTTACTCTCTTGTTGGAAAAGGATTTGGAGTGAATATAAACTATGGTGGTAATTTGCTGCTTCATCAATTGGCTTTTGATTTTATTATTGAATACAAAGGTAAATCTAATACAAATGAAAATGGTAACTAAATGAAAGCTCAAGATTTAAAAAAATCAATACTTCAATATGCAATGCAGGGGAAGCTTGTACCACAAGATCCAAATGAAGAGCCTGCAAGTGAAGTATTAAGAAAATTAAATATAAAAACTTTGACATTAGAATCAGAGGAATCTTACCCATATGAATTACCGTACAATTGGGAATGGGTAAGGCTATCTGCTTTGTGTTCTCTTGACGCAGGTAAAAAAGTTTCTGATGTCTCATTACCACTTTTAAATGCCCGATATTTAAGAAAAAAAATCGACAAAGTGCTTATTGATTCAGGCTTTTTCGTTAAACAAAGGGACATTATGATATTGGTAGATGGTGAAAATTCAGGAGAAATTTTTATTGTACCTGAGGATGGTATTATGGGAAGCACTTTTAAACAATTATCAATTAATTCATTTGTGAATTTAGATTTTGTATTGCACATACTTGCTTTTTATCAAGATTTATTTAGAAATTCTAAAAAAGGTGCCGCAATTCCTCATCTAGATAAAACATTATTCAAAAATCTAATTATAGGACTACCTCCATTAAAAGAACAAAAACGAATTGTTGAAAAGCTTGAGCAGATTATACCTTTAATTAATGAATATTCAAAAAATGAAGAAAAACTCACTGAAATAAATGAAAAACTACCAACTAAGTTAAGACAAGCAATTTTGCAATATGCAGCTGAAGGAAAATTGGTATCACAAAATCCTAACGATGAACCTGCAAGCGAATTACTTAAGAAAATTGAATCAGAAAAAGAACAATTAATTAAACAAGATAAGCTTAAAAAAGATAAATTATTAGAATTAATAGATGATGAAGAAATTCCTTATATAATACCTAAGAATTGGCACTGGTGTAGGTTGGGTTCTATTACCAAAATTGTTGAATATGGAACATCGGAAAAAGCTCATGAAAAAGCAATTGGAATCCCAATATTAAGAATGAATAATATTCAAAATGGTAAAATTGACTATAAACAATTAAAATATGTTAATAGAAATATAAAAGATCTTCCTAGGCTATATTTGAAAAAGAATGATTTGTTGTTCAATCGAACAAATAGTTATGAATTAGTTGGTAAAATGGGAATCTTTGAAAAAGAAAGTAACAAATATACATTAGCTTCATATCTAATAAGAATCTCTCTTTTTGATAACTTGGTAAATCCTTGGTACATAAATTATTATTGTAATTCAAAAGTCTTTAGAGATACTCAAATTGAACCTAAAATTATTCAACAATGCGGGCAGGCAAATTTTAATGGAACAAAACTCAAGTCTACAATTATACCATTGCCACCTTTAGAAGAACAAAAACGTATAGTTGCCAAAGTTGATCAGCTAATGAAACTTTGCGATGAACTTGAAGAGCAAATTAAAAATCCAAAATTGGCAACAAAAATTTTAGAAAAAATTTCAAAGAATTTACCAGTTGAATTAGAAAATGTAATTGATATTGTTTCAATTATAGAGCAAAGAGCAGCTTTAAGTGCTGAAATAGTATCTCAATTGTACAATCAAAAAAGATTTGGTGCGGTCAAAAACGAAAAGATATTATATTTATGCGAAAAACATTTGAATCTTGATTTAGGTGGGCAATACTATAAAATGCCTGCGGGACCTCATGATTATAAAGCCCGTTATGAAGTTGAAGAAATATTTAAAACAAATAAGTGGATTAATGTTGTAAAAGATAACACAGGAAATCATGAAAAAAATTCCTATTCTCCAGATGCCAATTTTAAACAGCACAAAGATATTTTTAACAACTGTTTTAAAAATAAAATTACAGAAATCCAGTCAATAATTGATTTATTTAAAACGAAAACAACTGAAAAATGTGAAATAGTTGCTACTTTGTACGCTGTCTGGAATGATTTACTCATTGAGGGAACGCAACCGACAGAAGATATTATAATACAAGAATTTAAACATAATTGGTCTGAATCAAAAGAAAGGTTTTATGAATCGGACTTAAAAGATGAACTTTTATGGATGAAATTAAAAAATATAATTCCTACTGGCAACGGAAGTAAAACTTTAGAATATGTAAATTGTTAAAATATTCCATTTTCATAGGTAAAGAAAATTAACATTAGACTTGAAAATTTAATTATAATATGGAATCATGACAGTGCTGGACGCAGAGGTGAAAAAAGGATAGCAATATCTTCCAGGGGAAAAGTTAACTCTGTCAACCCTTATTAACAAGATAATGGTTACAGAAGCAACGGCAAGGATTAATAATATTGGTTTGAACTGAAACAGTTCTGATTGGAACTGAAGAAGATGAATCATTAGAATTCTCCTTAGGGCTGTTATGATATTATACTTAATAATATTATACCACCTAGTGTTACAAGTAGTTTGGGGATGAGATTACGATTGCGATACCGAAACAGGTCGTAGGAATAAGAACAAAACCTAGAATTTTAAGCTCAAAGTATTTTAGATGTCCAACTCCGATTGTTAGATTACAGAACAAGTTGGGCATCTGTGCATTTTAGGGGATGAGGATGACTCAAAAGAAAAAAGAGCTCAAAGCTAAAGTTAAAAAATTTAATGACGGTTTATCTTTTAAACTATACTCACATTTCGATAGACCTTATAGTCTTTATTATCGGATTTCACTTGGCAATAAAAAATTTAAAATTGTTGAAAAAAGTCAAGATGTTATAAAGGCAAAGCGTGAAAAAATACTAAGCATACTAAATGATAAAGAAGAAATTATCAAACATTCTTTTTATCCATTTATTGCCTATGATATAGTCGAGCGTCATAATAGTAAAATAAATAAGATGAAATACGATAAACAATATTATGAGAAAAAAATCGAGGAAACAACCGGCACAGAAGAAATACAAAAATTAAAAATTGAATTAAATAACTCGCAAACAGGAGGAATCAAAAAACCTAGACCCATTAGATATTCTGCACATTTTGATGGTTTCATATATTCATATTATGCAAAACAATTGGCAGAATTATATGAGAAAAAAGTTCAAAAGTATGAAATTGAAAATGAGGTTCTTGCCTACAGGAAAACACCTGATGATGAAAGTAGTCATCGACATGATAATGCTAATATGGCAAAAGAAGTTTTTGATGAAATAAGAAAAAGAAAAAATAATTGTGTCGCATTAGCATTTGATATAAAAGGCTTTTTCGATTGTATTGACCATAAAAAATTAAAACAGGAATGGATAAATGTTTTAAAAGAATCAGATAAATTCACCGCGGAAGACTTAGATGATTTAAATAATGGCAATCTTCCAAAAGACCACTATAACATATATAAATCATTAACAAATTATTGTTATGTTGATATGCAAGACCTTTGTGTATATTTTAAAAAGTATAAAAAAGAAAAATGTTCAAAAGATTGCGGAAAATGCAAGCGTCCAAAACTTCCCAAATTAATGTTTGAGGAGGCAAATGATTTTCACGTATTTAGAAAGTGGGCAAAAGCTGAATCTAAAGACAAACATGTTGTTTTAAAAAAGAATAAAGGCTTATTTAAAGATGAAAAAGAAATAAACGGAAGAAATTATGTTGATCCATTCGGAATTCCTCAAGGTTCACCTATGTCAGCATTGCTGTCAAACATCTATATGTTGCCTTTTGATAAAGAAATGAAAGAATTAGCTGATAGAATAAACGGACATTATAGACGTTACTGTGATGATATAATGTTTATTTGCCTTCCTGAATATAAAAATGAAGTTAATAAAACAATCAGAGATGCCATTAAGTCAAGAGGTGAACACTTAATTATTCACCCAATAATTGATGGGTATAAATATTCAAAAAGTCAATGCTATGATTTCACTGATAAAAATATTAAGAAACAACCATTACAATATTTAGGCTTTGAATTTGATGGCGAAAAAACAAAAATAAGAAAATCCAGTTTGGCTAGATATTATAGAAAATCTAAACGAGCAGTAATAGCGACGTACATTAATGCTCGAAAAAGATTAATTTTCTTGTATAAAAATAATGGTCTTGTTATCCAAGAAAAACACAAAAAGCTCTATAGAGAAGATTTGTACAGAAAATATACACATATAGGCAAAAGAAATTTTATATATTACGCAAAAAGGTCGTTTAACAGTATTAAAGATGAGGCTATACAGGCTCAAATTAAAACTCATTTTGAGCGTATTAATAAATTAATAGAATTTTATGATAAAAAAATAGAAAAAACTTGTATGCTCCTTGAAAAGAGTAAACGTAAATAAATGATTATATTTATGTCACGAATGTTAAGGCACATATATTTAAAATGACTTTAGCGAAGCAAGGATGCCTGCTAGTGGAAGATTATTACCTATTCAATACGAATAGCTATCGAGATTATTAAAAGGCACTTGCAGGCTAAGGATTATTTTAAATTACTACCCGACTGGCTAGTTTTTACTTCATAAAAATATAAGGTTTAATTTTAAAATTTTTATTAATGATATTATAAATTTAAATTATTATATAGGAGATAATTTATGTTAAAAAGATCCGTCTTAAATCAGTATGAATATAGTCCAATATTAAACTCTATGATTAATGAAAGTGTATCAAAAACAGATAAAGATAAGTCGTTTGATATATTCTTATGCCATAGTTCAAAAGATAAGTCAGAAATAAAATATTTAAAAGCATACTTAAAAGATAAGGGATATAATGCTTATGTTGATTGGATAGATGATCCACAATTAGATAGAGAAGATGTATCTCAAATAACAGCAATAACGCTTCAACTCCGGATGCAACAATCGAACAAATTGTTCTTTGTTCTGTCAAAAAATTCTAGTTCTTCTTTGTGGATGCCTTGGGAACTGGGTTACTTTAGTAGTAAAAGTTCAAAAAATGTGTACATATATCCTATTATTGACTATAACGAGGCTGAAGTAAAAAACTTTAATGGACAAGAATATTTAGGATTATATCCTATAGCTGAAATTAATTCTTATATGAATTTAAGTGAAAATAAAAATTACATGAGGATAGGTGGAAATGCAAGAATTTAAAAAACAACATCTAGATATGATTGAAAATATAATTACTAGAATGGCAAATAATTCATTTTTAATAAAAGGATGGAGTATATCTTTAATATCAGCCATTTTAATATTTGCTGATCATAAAAATGATATGAACTTTATATATATGCTTTTTTTACCTAATTTGGCTTTTTGGTTTTTAGACTCATTTTATTTGCAATTAGAAAGAAAGTTTAAACGATTATACGAAAAAGTACAAAACGATTATATAAGAAAAACGGATAATGTGGCTTTATTTGATATGAACACAAAAAATATAAAAGTAGAAAATATCATTTCTATAATGTTTTCGAAATCAGAATTGCCAATACATTTTACGATTTTTTTAATTTTGTTGGTGATAGTTTTAATAGCAAAAATTCAAATATTTTCATTTATTTGTAAAGGGGGGTAAAATGGCTAGAAGAGTTTATTTCGCGTTTCACTATAAGGATGTTATTAGTTTTAGAGCTAATGTTGTTAGAAACTGTGGAACTACACAGGATTCAGCTGGGTTCTTTGATGCATCTTTATGGGAAGAAACAAAGAAACAAGGTGATTTGGCAATAAAAAGAATGATTAATGCAGGATTACAAAATACTTCGGTCACTGCAGTATTAGCGGGAAGTGAAACTTATTCTAGAAGATGGGTTAAATATGAAATTATTGAAAGTTTTAAAAGGAGTAATGGGATATTTAACATTCATATAAATAAAATCCCGGACAAAGATAAACAAACATTTTTAAATGGACCTAATCCTTTAGATTCTCTTGGATTTAGAATTATGGGAAGTCAACTTCAAATATTAGAATATATAAAAGAACAATGGATTCCAATAGAAATGATCCCAAAAAATTCCGTTTCGTACAATTTTGGAGCAAAAATTAGCGGTAGATTTTCTGATATATTTTCATCGGTTGATTGGGTAACGGATGATGGTTATAATAATTTTTCAAAGTGGGTAGAAATAGTAGCAAGGCAAGCAGGAAAACAAGTTTATTCATAATTAATTTATACCCAATAAAGTACCCAATAAAGAAAAGGACTTTGGTAATATCAGATAGCATTTGATAACACATCAAGTGCCTAAAACCCAAACTAGGCGGTACTTAACAGTATTATCTAATATCTATTAAAACGATGGAGCCTTAACTCATAACCCGAAGGTCGTTGGTTCAAATCCAGCTCCCGCAACCAATTATAAATAAAGAGTTTCAGCTATATGCGGAGACTCTTTTTTAATGCAAAAACCCAAGATTGTACCCAAGATTACAACATCACATAATGGCACAAAACGGTACTAGAAGAGAGTTCCAAGGATAATTAAATTCTACTAATCGAAATATTAAATTCATCTGTTAATATTTTATCAATGGTATTTTTTAGTTCTGAAAATGCATCACAAAAATCTTGGTATGTTGGTTCTTCTTTATCATGTGATGCATCATTTGATAAAGCACAAATTGACTTTAAATTAATTATTTCATTACCATATTTATTATTTAATTTTTCAGACAATTGGCTCCCCCACATAGATTCTAGCCCTTGGGATGAAACGGCAGCGATTCTCTTGGGTTCATTCTGCCAATTATTAAATTTTATAATTAAGGCTTTGTAAAAACGTTCCACAGTATCTCTAATAATCTCTTTTACCTTACTTACATTATTGTCATCTAAATAGTCTCCAATTAACTTACATTGAGTAGGTAAAAAATGTTTACTTAAATTACAAACAACCCCTGTTGAAGGTTTACATTCTACATCAAATGCTTTTGAATTAAATCCGAATTCATTAATAAGCTTAATAGTATTGCCAAATTCATAGTTATGAGTAAATATAAATATTTGTATATTTATATTATTTAAATAATCAATTATTTTATTGGCGAATCTGTTAAAATGTTCTCTGTCCATAGATTGAACAGGATCATCAAAAATTACAAATTTTTGACCTTCTTTTTGACATTTAACAATAAATGCGATTATTCCCAATAGATTAATTTGTGATTCACTGAAAACACAACAAACACTAGCTTCTTCATAACTGATATCACTACCGATTTTTTTCTTTAATTTACATTCTAATTCTATTGGCGATTTTTGCCCTCGCCCTGAAACTTCTCCGATTTTTAATCCTTTGAATATGGTGTGAGTATCTTTTCTTACTAAATTCCATAGTTCTATGAATAGGTTATTAAAACTGTTTTCCTGTTGTTTGATAACTTTTTCTCTAAATTCTTTAGTTTTTTCTCTTATAATATTGCCTGCCTCTTGAACTTCATCTTTTGCTAATTTCCAATTAATATCTTCAATAACCTTTGATGGATTTTCTAAAAGTGTTAAATTATCCTTAATATAAACAATTTCATCATTTGTTGATTCACTTTCTACCAAAGTTTTTAATTCATTAAATTTAGCTTGATATTCTAAAATCAAAACCTTTTTAGTATTAAGGTTCTGAATGCAAGAATTTATTTGAGCGACAAGGTCTATACATTTGTAATCTAATAAATTAGTTTGCATAATCTTTTCTAATTCGAGCAAATGTTCATTAACTCCATTTAAATTATCTTTGATTTCACTATAAATTTGCTTTGATTTTTCAACTAAAAAATCTAATGCTGTTTTTAATTCTTCATTTTTAATTATACTTGTGTCAGTTCCATTTAAATCAGGAATATATAAGGGTAACATTTCTCTTTCATTTTTAAATTCAGCAGTAATAATTCTTATATAATTATTTTGCTGGCTAGTTAGTTCTGACAATTTTTCTTTTGCAGGAATCCATTCGCTTATTTCTTCTATTCTTACTTTCTTTAAACTTTTTGCTTCTTGGTAGTCACAAAGTGGACAATACATTTCATCGTTAATGGAAATTAACTTTTCATTTTTCAATATATCGAAAGCTTGAGCAATTGCAATTTTAGCCTTAGTAATTTCACTATATTGTTTTTTTAACTCTTCATTTTTATCTTTAATTGAAGTAAGTTCGGGGATTATGTTTTTGATTGACTCTGTGTCGAAAATATTCTGAGGCGATTCTTTAGTAAATTTTAATGCCTCATAAAAAGGTATTTGCTTGTTTATTTCCTCAGAATATTTGTTATTTAATACTTCTTCAATATTTGAGACATTTACACTATCATCTGTGATATTAAAATGAGCTATGTAATCATCTGAAACTAACTTATTAATATCATTTTCTTGAATCATATTATCAATTTGAGCCACATAGTATTTATTTAAGATATTCAAGAATTTATCATCGTTTCTACTTTTAATATCTTTTAATCTTAGTGGTGCAAACGTTAACTTTTCTATAAAATCAGAAAGTGACACAACATTAAATATTGATTCAAAATAACTTGTCCGTTCGTCTGGTTTAGATTTAACAAATTTGGATAGATGGTATTGGGCTGATATTGGAGGTGATAACGAGATTATGCTTTTTAAATAATTTTTTTCTTGTATTTCATCTAACAATTCATCATTGATATAAAAATCCGACTCGCATTCAAAGTTTCTAGCAGTTGTATAATCAGATGTTAAAATCCTCTTTAATTTTTTTTCTACTGAATCTTCAGTTATTGTTAATTCAACAATGACATCAGTATCATTTGGTTTAAATTTATTTGTAATAAAATCTTTTAACTCTGTGTGTGCAACCTTATCATCATTAATTTTTCTTAAAATCTGACCAGTAAAGAGCCATTCTATAGCTTCTGAAATTGTTGTTTTTCCACTTGTATTTTCGCCACTTATTATATTTAAAGCCTGCGAGAATTCAATTTCTAGATTTTCTCTAATCCCTCTGAAATAAGATACTTTTAATTTTTTTATTTTCACATCTTTTACAGTACTTGTTTCTAAATCCTCTAGCCAATCATCACTTAGTTCAAACTGGCTATTTTGTTTATAGCTATCTAAATCACTAATTGCGGTTACTGTTTCACTCTTAAACCAATCATATTGCCAATCAACAGACTGAGAAATGTATAATAAAATAAGCCTTTTTAATGGATTATCTTCAGATTTTTCACAAATAACATCAAGATATGAAAACATAATTACCCCCAAGCTTATTCTTACAAGATAATTATAACAACATAAAATAATTTTATGCCTGAAATCGTTTTACTCTTTACATCCCTTAACTAGCCCAACTGGCTATGTTGCCAAAATATTTCTAATATAATTTAATAGTTGTGGAAAATCTTTGTCCAAGTTTATTTGTCTAAATAGAGTTTCGGCACAGCCATTTTCTTGCAATTTCTTATAAGTAAGTTTCCCATTAATATATTCATCAAAATATTTAACAGGTTTCAGACGAATATAATGCACATTAATCTTATCTTTGCTAAACTTTTCTCTTTCTTCATCAGACACAAAGAAGTTTTTATCATTTATTAAATCTTCTTCTGCAACACGTTTGCTTTCGTTTCCTTTTGGAGGATCCCAATTCATTTTAATTCTTCTTTGTATTTCTCGCATGTATGGTGCAATGTCAATATCATTATATTCATTGACGGTAGTGCCATTGTTTAGAGTTCCTATATCATTAGACAATGAATTTACATAAATATTGCTAGAATCATTAACAAATTTTTTGTATGGGTTTCCCGAGCACACACGTTTGTGTATATCTTCTTCAATTGTACCTGGCACAACTTTGTTGTAACCTGTTTCATTTTTGTTTGAATAAATCAACTCATCACTTGAATTATATTTAAGAAATTGAAGAGTGGAAATTTCATTATTACTACAATCGGAAGATAAATACAGCTTATAAGTAAAACCTTCACTAATATATTTTATCCAATATGTAGAAATATTTCCATTCACTTGTAAATTTACAGTATCTAAATAGACCTTTCTTTGATTATTAAGAAATACAGGAACCCAATTAGCTGCAAAAGCTATCTGAATGGAAATAAAACAAAAAAATATTATAAAAGTTAACGTTTTTTTCATAAAAAGTCCTCTATTCTTGTTTTTATGCTAGCATAAAAACAAGAGGTTTGGAGGTGTTTATGAAAAAGAGTATTATGGATAAATTCTTATTTTTTAGTTTTAAATTTGGAAAAGTTTTTTCTTCGATTTTGTTGGTTGTTCTAATTGCAACAATTATTTTTGCAGGAATATTCCTATTAAAAATGGATAGATATTCAATTGAAACCCCAAGTTTTGATATTGTAAAAGCACAACTTGAAGCGGAACAAAAAAATGATTATAGCTATCAACAAAATGATAATGAAGTCTCCTATTTAGCGATTGAAAAGCAAAATGTTGAAAAGAAATATGGAAAACTTATAGAAAAAATAATAGAAGATAATAATTTATCCCCAATTGCTTATGATTTGATGGTTAGTAATATCGTAACAGTCAACACAAAATTTCAGGATAAATATGCCGAAGGTTTAGGTCAATTTATTTCAGATGGGATTAGTTACGCAAAAGACAAGAAAATAAAACCAAGTAAAGATTTTATTAAAGCTCTGCTGGAAAGTTATCAGTCTCTTTTTAATGCCCAAGTAGAAAGAGTAGATACATTACAATCTCAACAAATGGTAGAAAAAATAACTTCTTTAAGTGTAATAGAGATATTTCTAGCACTTTTTAACAAAGATTAACAAAAAACAGAGCAGGGAAATATTTAGAGTTTCCCTGCTCTGTTTTGTTCAATCCTCTTTTAATATTTTAAATACAATATTTATTAATT
>Ga0172381_10000190_pt1 | contig 74928 bp, 84 predicted proteins | sample Leawel6488metaG_FD_119754 | JGI IMG/M metagenome (GOLD analysis project Ga0172381, IMG submission 119754) | Leachate microbial communities from a municipal landfill in Southern Ontario, Canada - Leachate well 64-88 metaG | ecosystem: Engineered > Solid waste > Landfill > Unclassified | place... | reverse complement strand
TGGAGAAAAAAGACTAGGCTCTGGCTTTTGTAAAAAAAAAACAGCATATGCCTAGCCATGCCCCTCTGGCAAGCGCGCAGGTTCCCCTACTCGTACTTCAGCGCTTCCACCGGGGCGACGGATGCGGCATTGCGCGCCGGTATGACGCCTGCAACCGCGCCGATTGCCACTGAAAAGCCCATCCCGAGAAGGACAAGGTCCAGCGTGATTGCCGACGGCAGGCCAAAGCTCGCAAGCGCGGCGGAGGCAAGGTAGGAAAGCGCAATTCCCAGCACGCCGCCTATCAGGCCAACCATGCACGCCTCGAAAAGGAAAAGCTTGAGTATGGTGCTGCTGCGCGCGCCCAATGCCTTGAGGAGGCCTATGTAGCGCGTCTGCTCGAGGACGGACGTGAACATCGCGTTTGCCACTCCGATGCCGCCAACGATGAGCGAAATCGAGGCAATGCCCCCCAGGAAAAGCCCCAGCGTGTCGGTAACGCTTGATATGGTGGACTGCGTTGATGACGCAGTTGTCACGGTGAAATCCTGCGTGGTGTTGGTGACCCTGTGCAGGCTGCGCAGCTTCGCCGCCACACTTGCAGCCACGGTGTCTGGGTCGCTTTCATTCGCGGCTATTACCACGACTGAACTCACCTTGTCGGTCTGGTTGAACAGCGTCTTTGCAGCCTTTTGGGTTATGAAGATGTTCCTGTCCGGCCCGCCGAACGTGGTGCTGGATTTGTTGAGCACGCCCACCACGCGGAACGGCTCGCCGTTTATCTTTATCTGCTTGTTGAGGATGTTGCTGTCGTTGAATGTGTCGAACATGACCGAGTAGCCAATAACCACTGAAGTCAGATCGCCTGTGCCGAGCGTCCTGCCCATAGCAATTGATGTAACGGAGCTTTCAGGAAAAGCCGACGGCTCCACGCCTATTATGGTGGCTGTGGTGTTCTTGTTCTTGAATGACACCTTCCCGTTTCCCTGTACGCGGGCATCCACAGCCTTCACTCCGCTGACCAATTTGAGGGTGGCTGCTTCATTGAAAGTAATTTTCTTTTCCGTTGTGGACGTGGTTGCGCCCGGTGCGCCTGGCGGCGCGCCCCCTCCGAAGCCCATGCTGCCCGCCCTTGACCCGCCGGCAGTTATGGTGATTATGTTCGCACCCAGCCCGCTCAGGCTTTTCTGTATGTTCTGGTTCATGCCCGTGCTGATTGAAATCAGCGAAACAATCGAGGCTACGCCTATCACAATGCCCAGCACGGCAAGCCAGCTTCTCAGGCTCCGGTAGCGGAGGCTGTTCATCGCAAGCTCCAATAGCTCAAGATTGTTCATAAAATTCCCTTATTTTATCTTGGGGTGCGTTTCCTTCTTCCCGATGAAGGGGATGCGGATGGAAACCGGCTTCTTCGCGATGTACTTGCGGTATGCGAAGTAGCCCGCTCCAATCACCACCACTGCGCCTATTGCCATCGGCACGATGCCGATGCCGCCCGCCCCGGCGGAGTTTCCGCCCGCCCCAAACAGCATGCCCAGCGGGTTGTTGTTGCGCGATGCAAAGTTGCCTGAATTGCCTGCCGTGAGCGTGCCGCTCTGGTTCCTCCCGCTCTGCACGAACGACGAGTTGCCCGCCACCGCGTCCAGCGTCTTTTTCACGCTGTGCTCGATGTTGTTGCTGTCCCTGAAGCGTATTTCGACGTCAACGCTCTTTCCCGTGGTGCCCGAGCCGAGCGAAAGCGAGGCAAAGTCATCAACGTTAAGGGTGCCGAGGAAGCCCTCAGTCGCCGTCTGCGCGCCGGTTGCCTTTGCGGACGCATACACGCTCCTTATCTGCGAGTTGCCCGTGTTTGCCACCTGCACGGACGGCGTTGTGCCCGAAGTGTCCAAGGTCACGGTTATCTCGGGCGTGGCGCTCACCGAGATTCCCATGTTGTAGGAAACCGTCTGCCCTGCGTTTGGCGTGAGCTTTATTGGAAGCGTGTAGTAGCCCGCGCTTTGCGATGAGGCAACTCCGATTGATACGTTCATGCTTTTCGAGCCGCCTGCCGGAACGTCGTTAAAGTAAAGCCTCTGCGCGCCGAGCGGGGTGAAGACCGTCGTGGTGTTGATTTCCAGCGTGCCTGAAATCGGGGCGTTGCCCGCGTTTTCCAGCGTGAGCAGGAACAGTTCTTCAGAGCCTATTTCAACCGGCGACTCCAGCGGCACGAGCGTGAGCCTGTACTGCGTGGAGGCGTCCAGCACGCTTATCGGCCCGATGTACATCGTTTCCTCAGTGGGCTGGTTCAGCGCATCCTGGTACGTGAGGACAATGGGGACGGAATACGTACCCGTCGCAGTATCGGACGATGAAACGAGCGTGAATGAGACGTTCGCCGAAGAATTGAGGGGGATTGTCCCAACCTGCTTTTCAGTTTCCCCTCCGATGATGAAAGTCGAATTCACGGGCATGCTCAGCATGAGGTTGTTCACCACGCCGCCTGTGTTCGTCACCTGGATGGTGAGGGGCAGCGTCTCGCCTGGCGATATGGAGGCGTCCGTCTTCCCGACTATCTTTGCCTCAAGCGGCTTGTACTGCTTCACCATGAGCGGCACGGAAAGCGAGGTCTTTTTCGACGTGTAGCTGCTTGCCGTGTTGCCTGTCGAGGAAGTCTGCGCGGTATAGTATATGTCAATGTTCAGGATTTGGATGCTGCCGACAGCGCCCTGGCTTATCTTGAACGGCACCACAACCTGTGCATATGAGCCCGAGCTTATCTCGCCAAGCGAATCCGTCTTGTCCAGTCCGTCAATCACATAGTGCGAAGTGACTGCCTGTGCGGTCGAATCGCCGGTGTTTGACAGCTTTATCTGCAGGTAGCCCGTGGTGCCCGGATAGACGTCGGTTGGCACGGTGGAGTAGTTCATAATCTGCAGTATGGGGGCTGCGAATGCCCCGCCTGCCAGCGCCATTGCCAGCGCAAGAACAAAAACCATTTTTCCTTTCATTTCACTCGCCTCCATGCGTGCTTTTCCTGCCCTTTTTCACATTTTCCCTTTCCCTGTCGCTTTCAATTTTTCCGTCCATTATCCTGACTACCCTGTCCGTCCGTGCCGCAATCAGCGGGTCGTGCGTCACCAATATCACCGTGATTCCGTGTTTCCTGCAAAGCCCGATGATGTGGTCCATCACTTCGCTGCTTGACTTGGAATCCAGGTTGCCCGTGGGCTCGTCCGCAAGTATTATCTTCGGGCTGTTCGCAAGCGCGCGCGCGATTGCCACGCGCTGCTTCTGCCCGCCCGAAAGCTGCGAGGGCAGGTTGTTAACCTTGTCCGTCAGCCCGACTGCCGCGAGGTTGCCGTCCACTATTATTTTCCGCTCAGCTTTTGGCATGTTGCGTATCATGAGCGGCAGCTCCACGTTCTTGAATACCGTCAGCGTGGGCGCGAGGTTGAACGCCTGGAACACGAAGCCGATGGTGTCCCGCCGCACGTCTGCAATCTCGTCGTCCCCCATTTTGGAAATCGCCCTCCCGTCAATGAAAATTTCCCCCCCTGTCGGCCTGTCCAGGCAGCCCAGCATGTGCAAAAGCGTGGACTTCCCGCTTCCTGACGGGCCTATTATGGATACAAGCTCCCCCCTTTCTATGTCCAGGCTAACGCTGTCAAGCGCAAGGAACGGGGTTTCGCCTCCGTAGAGCTTGGAAATATTCTCCAGCCTAAGCACTGACTCATCGGTTTTGCCCATATTTACAGTCTCCCTGCCAGCCTTTATATTCCATCCCCTGTTTCATGCCCAAATCATGCCCAAATTATCCCGTATTTCAGGGATTTTGGGGCGGCTGCATGCCTGCGCCGCCATTGTTGATTGTGTTCTGCCTCCCAGTGCCTGCCGCAGCCAGCGGACTGCCGTCCTCTGCCGCGCTTTCGCTTGCCGTGCAGCCGGCAAGCATCACGCTGCATGCAATTGCCAGCACAAGGCCGGTTATCAGCGCTATCTCCATCCATTTTTCCATTCCAATCCCTCGTTGCCATGAAATAATGAGAATGCGGGAAAATGCTAGAAAAAAAAGAAGGCGGGCGTGTGGGCGCCCGGCCTTCGCATATGGGGTGTGTTTACTGCTGTGCTGTCTGGTTGGTGCCTTGGTTGAATCCATGGCGCATGCATCTGTCACCGTTTTCAAATTCCTGCCCGCCCATCGGGCCGCCTTTCATCCTTTCAAAGCCCTGCACATCTGCCATCGGCGCAAGCATGCCCGTGGCATTCATGCCGAGCTCCTGCTTCAGCTGGCTTTCCAGGTTTGCAATCTGCGAATATTTCGCGAACGTGGTGGCATTCAGCTTCGGGAACATCGGGCCGCCGAACCCATATTCGCCGCCCAGGCTCTTTGCCGTGGAATAGTCTTCCGACAGCACGGCCTGCTCGAACTTTTTATTCGCCTCTGCCATTTCGGTCATGTTCAGCCTGCCCTTCACGCTCGTCCTGTTGGGCGGGGCCATCCTCTCGCCATCGTTTTCCCGGGCGCGCCCTTCAGCAGTCGCATTCCATCCTTCAGGCGGCGCATGCCCGCCGCAACTATCATTGCCAGGCGAAGCCATCCGCGTGTTGTTCAGGCCATCCTGCCATGCGGCTGCTGCGCCCATCCCGTATCCGCCTGTTGCGAAGGCAATGCTTGCAAATGCGAGCGCGGCTATTCCCAGCGCTACAAAAATTATCCTTTGGTCCATCTCCATCACCACTGAAGCCTCCGCTGGCTTCTTATAAGTGGATTTCCCGAAATCGCCCCCAAATCACTCCCAAATTACGCCTGATTTGGGGCTGCGCGCGCAGTTGAAACTCTGCACAATAGAAAAAAGGAAAAGAAAGCCCGCTTGCTGGAAAAAGCCCGGCTCCGCGGCGCAATGGAAAAACCCGCCTTTGCTGCGCAGCGATTGAAAAGAAAAAAAGAAAAATAAAGAAGAAAAAACCGTTCACTCGTTGCTCAGCTTTGCAAATATTATCAGGCCGAGCGCGGAGAACATCATCGGCACGGACGAAAGCATCGCCGCCCTTCCGAACGGGCCCAGAAGCATATGGAGCCACGGCACGTTCGCGATTGCGTACATCAGGAACGAGAACAGGAACGCAATCAGCCCCAGCGTGAAGGACGACTTCAGGCGCAGGTAATCCCTTACGTGGATATAGAGCAGGTAAATGACTATCGCCACGTTGAAAAAGGCAAGCGCAAAGCGCAGCGTGGCCATGTTTTCAATCGCGTTCCCCACTTCCTCGGGCTTCGGCGGAGACCCGAACCTGTCGCCACCTATCCCGTTCGGCATGCCCGGGCCAAAGCTCGGTATGAGCAGCGACGATGCTATCATGATTGCGAGCGCCGCGACCAGCAGCCCTGCGGTGTAAAGGATGGCCCGCCCCCTGCCTCCGCTGGCGTTTTTCTTCTCATTTTTCGCGTTTTTAATTTTTCTTTTTGCCATCATTACCACCCGTTATCATCTTTCCGAAACCGTCCTGCGCCAGGGCTATGTCCGTTATGAAATACACCTGCCCGTACCCGTTGCCGCTGTGCTCGAGGACCGAGTTCTTCACAAGAAGCTCGACATGGTGCTCCACTGTTTTGTAATCGAGCTTTGCGGCGAGCGCAAGCTGCCTCATGTTCATCGGTCTTTTAGAAAGGATGGAGAGCAGCTGCACGCGCGTGGGCCCGCCCTTTGTCCCTTCCAATAGCCAGTAAAGAAGGCGCTTCATCGGATCCATGCTCTGCAATTTGCCATGCGGGATTTTAATTGTGTATGCTTGCGCGCGGATTTTACGGCAGCTGCCATTCATGCCGCGTCCGCGTCGAATCCCCTCGCCGCCATGGAGCACGCCATTGTCCTCGCGCGCCTGAAGCACGAATGCAGCACGGGCAGCATGAGCGCAAGCGCATTCCGCCTGCATCCCCTTGCGCGCTGCACTGCCATGGTGCGCTCTGCCTTTTTCCTGATGTATGCGATGGAGACGAACGCAATCGAGAAGATGAACGCCCATCTCCGGGGCATTCCGTAAAACCTCAGCGCGGAACTTATCTGCGACGGGGCGGTGGTGAGCGCGAACAGGATGGGCGTGTAGACCAGCGAGCAGAGGAAAACGAAATTCAGGCTTCCGTTTACGATGCCGGCGGGCATCATCATGCCCGCCACTTCCACAGCCCCGCCTTCAAACAGCACGCGCACGAGCGACGGCACGAGCGGCAGGAGCAGGACTGCCTTCCTGCTTCGCACCACTTCCAGGAAGTCAATGCGCGCAACAGCGTAGAGCGCCAGCGTGGCTGCGAAAAAAAGCAGGGCAAATGAGAGCGGCGCGAATATCTGCGCCATCATGAAAACCGCGAGCAGCGCAAGCTTTGCCCGGGCGTCAAGCGCGTGCGCCAATGATTTTTTCTTGACATATCCCAGCATGGTTGCACCCTGCCCATTTGCGGCGCGCCTGCCGTTTCCTGCGCCTTCTGCCGGATTCATTCCGTTCCTTTGCGCGGCGCCTTTCTTCCTGCGCGCCGCGCCCTGCCATTTTTTCTTTTGGAAATCATGGCGGGCGGCCTCAGCCCCAGCTTCTCAATCAGGCCGGATGACAGCAATCCCGCGCCGCCGTCCGCCGCCACCCTGCCGCCTTCAATCACGATTATGCGCGTGGCATGCCTGGAAAGCAGGCATGTGTCCTGCTCGGTTACAATCACCGCCCTGCCCTCGCGCACCAGCGCATCCAGCATCGCGTAGATTTCCTGCGAGGAGCGCCAGTCCAGGCTGGACACCGGCTCGTCAAGCAATATCATCCTGCTGTCAGCCGCAAGCGCGCACGCAATCGCCACCTTCTGCTTCTGGCCGGTTGACAGCTCGCTCGGGTCGTCGTGCAGCCTTTCCGAAAGGCCGACGCGCGCAACCGCCTCAGCCGCCTTCGCAAGCGCATCTTCCCGTTTCATCCCCCTGTTCAGCAGGCCGAACGCAACTTCCTCCTCCACGGTGAGGTTGAATATCTGGTCGTTCGGGTCCTGGAAGACCATGGACGCCGCGCGCGAGATTTCCGGGAAGCCCATCTTTGCAACGTCCTTGCCGAGCAGCTTCACGCTTCCGGAGAGCCTTCCGCGTATTTCCTTGGGCGCAAGGCCGTTGCAGCAGTAAAGCAATGTTGACTTGCCCGAGCCGACAGGGCCGATTATCCCTACGAATTCCCCCTCATTGAACGCAAGGGAGACCCCGTCAAGCGCCTTGTGTTTTTTGCTTGCGTAGGAGAACGAAACGCCCTCAAGCCGAAGCACCTCTTTTTTTGCCATATATCTTCCCTACGACGAATATTTCCTGGCAAAGCCGAACCTGTATGCAACCAGCCACGCGATTGCAATCTCAAGCGCGGCCTGCACCGCATTGAAAATGAATATGGCGACATACCATGCCGCCCCCTTGCCGAAGAAGAGCAGGTCCGATGAATTCACCAGCGAGACAAACTGCTCGGGGCTTATCTTGAAGTACAACGGGCCTGCAAAGTAAAAGTTCGACACCACCATCGCCACGCCGCGTATGACTATCACCGCAACCGCCAAAAGCGCCAGCACGCGCGCATCCGCAAATGCCGAGGGCTTGTGCATGGCGTTCCTGATTCTCCTCTCGCGCTCAAAGTACTTCAGCGCCGCGTAAATGATGAGCAGCATGAGAAGGATGGGCAGCAGGCCGAACACAATCCCTCCGGCGCTACCAAGCGCGCTGTTCATCATGCCGCCCGCTGCAAACAATCCAATCGAGAAAACAATCGCTGCCAGCGCCGCAAGCGCAATCGCCGGCGCGCCCGTGCCCTTGCCGCGCATGATGATATACGCTGCAAAAACCGCGATGGTCGGGGCGGTGGCGGCAAACTTCATTGCCGCGCCAATGGGGCCGGTCTGCGCGAACAGCGCGATGAAAATCGTGGAAACCGCGAGCACTTCTATTGAGGATTCCACCCCGAACATGAAAAGCGCAAGTATGATTGGGACTGCAACAAGGTCGATTGTCATGCCAAAGCCGGTCTGCAACCCCAGCGCGCCATTGGCGAACTGCAGCACGAACGCGAGCGCGGCGAGGGTTGCGGTAGCAACCAGCCTGTAGGTCTTTGACATGGTTTTCCTTCTCCGTCGTTCCCTATTTAAACCGGATTAACTTAAAAATGGGTTGTGCGCGTTTCGTCAAACCGGCTTCAGGCTGAACTTCTTTTCCCTTTCCGAGAAACAGATGTGGAAATTCTCAAAGAAGCCCGCGCGCCCGAGGATGACCGGCGGTTCAAAGTCCCCCATTATCACATTGAAAGGCGCGAGGATTGTCCTTTTCTCGCGCATGAGATTAACGACTATTGTAACATTTATCTTCCGCGCATCTATAAATCCGCTTGCCGATGCAATCTTGGTTTCCTCTGCCTTGCCAAGGTCAAAGCCAAGTATTTCCGCCACGCTTTTGGGCATGGCGCAGGTGTCTGCGCCGGAATCCACGAGCGCGGCAGTATTGAAAATGCGGTTTTCCTTGCCGATAAGCGTAACAACAAGATGCGGAACTTTTGCTGGCGGAAAACCGATGCGTTCAACTGTCAGGTACTTGAAGGTATAGCTCATAGAATCATGGTTTCGCTGCCCGGCACCTTTGTAAATAGGATTTTGGAAAGGGAAATGCCCTTGAGCTGCGAGTGCACGCCTTTGAGGTCCTTTCCATGCGCGATTATTTTCGCGCCCTCCAGTGCAACCCATTCTCCGCTAAAGCTGGACAAATCAATGCCCATCATGATGTTGCTTGCCTTGCCTGCGGATATCATTTCTGCCACCCTCTGAAGGGATATGGCTGGGCTTCTTTAAAATGCTTGCCACCCGCTAAACCTTCACAACAACCCACGCCCGAAGCCCCCCTATTTGCGCTTTGCGCAAATGGGCCCCTTTTTGCGTTGCAACGCAAAAAGTGGGATGCCTTTCAGGCATGGGTAAAGGCAGCTAATCTTCCGCACAAACATTTTCCTATTCTCATCAGCAAGCCCACGCCTTTAGGCGTGGGTTGTTGACACTTTAATTTTGTACTCAAAGTAGTCGTCCCACGGATTTTCAAGCGCCATCATCTGTTTTATGGTGAGCTTCTCGAAATATCTGCGGAACGGGCGCATGGAATTCCCGTGCGCGGAGATTGCGACATTCACCCTGTTCTTCCTCATGTATTTTATCAGGTCGCGCACGAACTGGAGCACGCGCTTCTCCACCATTTTCACGCTCTCCCCGCCGGGCGGAGGGTAGTCGTACTTGCGCCGGATGTTGTGCAGCTCGCCGGAAGAGTGCTCGCGCTCGTATTTCGCGTGTGAGGTGCCCGACAGCTTCCCGTAGCTCCTCTCAATCATCCTGTCGTCGGTGAAGACCGCGCGGCATTCCGGGTGGCGCTTGAGGACGGCTGACAGCGTGTCGCGCGAGCGCGAGAGGGAGGTGCGGATGGCAACGTCTATTTCCTTGTTCGCCAGTTTCCGCGCGACCACCTTTGCCTGCACGCGCCCGAACGGCGTGAGCTTCGAGTCGAGCCATCCGGTGAAGTAATGGTTCTTGTTGAACACGGTCTGCGAGTGGCGGAAAAGGTAGATGGTGGGCTGCTTGCGCCAGCCTTCCACATCCTTCTTCGCCCATTTGCCTGAAAAATCGAAATCCGACCTCTTGGGAAGTTTTGCCATGCAATGCAGGCGCACCCGGCATTTAAATAATATGGTGCCGCAACCCGCCATCATGGCAAGAAAAATATTCCTGGTGCGCCACGGCGAGGCCGAATCGAACACGGGCGACTTTTTCGGCGGATGGATGGACGTGCCGCTCACCCCGCTTGGCAGGCGCCAGGCGTCCCTTCTCAGCAGGCGCCTTGCGCGCGAGGGAATCGGCAGGGCGTATTGCTCTGACCTGCTGCGCGCGCGGCAGACATTGGAATGCATCGGACTGGACTGCCCAACCGAATATGCAAAGGAGCTGCGCGAGAAAAGCTATGGCAAGCTGGAAGGCGTGTCCTGGGTCGGCGAGGAGAAAAAATACGAGAAGTACCATTCCGATGCCTATGCGCGCGCCCCGGGCGGCGAGAACAGCGTGGACGTGCAGAAGCGTGCCGTCTCGTTCATCAGGAAGAGGGTGATGGAAGCAAAGGAGGAAAAGGTGCTGGTGGTCTCGCACCACGGCCCCATCGTGCTTTTCGCAAGCGAGATGCTCGGCATGCCCGTTTCCAACTGGCGCAACCTGCGCCTTGGCAACTGCGGGCTGTGCATCTTCTCGAAAGAGGGGAAGAAATGGCGCCTCACGCTCTGGAACTCGCTTTCCCATTACGGGCTGGAGAACTTCAAGCCGCTCCTTTCAAAGGAGAAAAAATAATTCCCAAAAGGGAATAAGCTGAGAAGGGAAAAACGGGGGGGGGGGGAAAGAAAAAGCGGCAAGGGATGGAGCTTGCCCCTCAGAGCTTCCTCTTCCCGAACTTGTAGAGGAAAATCGCAGTAATAATTATCGGCCAGGCAAATTCAAAATTCGGCCCCAGATTGACATTTGGCATGAGGTTGGCAAAGCCCAAAAGCGCGACAACCAGCATCACCCAGTCTTCCGGGTTGTGAAGCGTCCAATCATGCTTCCAGTCATATTTTTGAGTAGAAACTTTTGCTTTTTTTGCAGCCATCCCATCACCAAACGTCATCCACGAATAAGCTTTATATCCCTGCCTGCCGCGCCGCCCTGCCGGCTTTTTTTTGCCTTTTTCTCCTTTTTCTCATTTGTACAAAAATATTCATTTATGTACCTTTTTATAAAACCTTCAGGAAATAAACCGCTTGGTGAGAAAATGGAAAGAGTGAAAATATTGCTGACTGAAGATGACGTTCCCAAGAACTTCTACAACATCGCGGCGGACCTTAAGACGCCGCTTGCGCCGCCCATCCACCCGGCAACGCGCGAGCCTGTGCCGCCCGAGGCGTTCTACCCGCTCTTCCCGAAGGAAGTGGTGAGGCAGGAATATTCCACCGAGCGCTTCATCCCGATTCCCGACGAGGTGCGCGAGGCGTTGCTGCGCTCCGGGCGGCCCATGCCGCTTTTCCGCGCGACAAGGCTTGAGAAATACCTGAAAACGCCCGCGAAAATCTACTTCAAGCACGAGGGGCTCAACCCGTGCGGCTCCCACAAGCCCAACACCGCAATTGCGCAGACCTACTACAACATGAAGGAGGGCATAGAGACCCTCTACACCGAGACCGGCGCAGGGCAGTGGGGGACGGCGCTCTCCTATTCCACCATGCTCTTCGGCCTGAAGTGCGAGGTTTTCATGGTGAAGGTGAGCTTCGAGCAGAAGCCCTACCGCAAGTCCATGATAGAGATGTACGGGGCGAAAGTGCACGCCTCGCCCTCGCAGCACACCGAGTACGGCAGGAAGGTGCTTGCGGCAAAGCCGGACCACTGTGGCAGCCTGGGCATTGCGATTTCCGAAGCGATAGAAAAAGTGGTCACCGACCCCGCGCACAAGTCCAAGTATTCGCTGGGAAGCGTGCTCAACCACGTCATGCTGCACCAGACTGTCATCGGGCAGGAAGTGCGCGCGCAGCTCGCGCTTGAGGACGCGGTTCCCGACTTTGTGATTGGCTGCATCGGCGGCGGCTCCAACTTCGCAGGCATCTCCTTCCCGCTTGTTTACGACAAGATGAAGGGAAAGAACAACGCCGAGTTCATCGCGGTTGAGCCCAGCGTCTGCCCCTCGACAACCAAAGGCAAGTTCGAGTACGACTTCGGCGACACGGCTGGAATGACGCCCCTGATGAAAATGTACACGCTTGGCAGGGACTACGTGCCCCCCTCGATACACGCGGGCGGGCTGCGCTACCATGGCATGGCGCCCACTGTCTCGCACCTCGTGGCTGACGGGACGGTAAAGCCCATTTCCTACGGGCAGAACGAAGTGTTCGAGGCGGGCGTGCTCTTCGCGCGCACGGAAGGGATAATCCCGGCGCCTGAAAGCTCGCACGCCATCAAGGCGGCGATTGACGTTGCGCTCGACTGCAAGAAGAAGAACGAGGCAAAGACAATCGTGTTCAACCTCAGCGGGCACGGGCTTTTGGACTTGGCAGGCTACGACAAGTACCTCTCAGGCAAGCTAGAATGAGCAACGGTGGGCACGGGCAACGCAGCGCATGCCGGGCTGCGCCCGTCTTCCAATCCCCATAGCCATGGCCTCGGGCAAGGCCTGCCATTGCCGGCAGGCGGTGATGGCACTGCCGGCAAGACAGGATTATTAAGAGGCTTGGGCACAATAAGTGCGGTTTTCATGGCACTGTTATTCCAAGTCTCATCCGGGCAGCAGGCGGCAAAACCCCCTGCCCAGGAAAAAATCCCGCAAACCTTCCTTTCCAGCCCCCAGCCCCAGCGCGAGGTCAGGCAGGAGGAAATTGCGCAGTTCCAGGGATTTTATGATGCGCTCCGCAACTCGCCGCGCAACAAGGCGATAAGCGACGAATCGCTCCGCTTTTTCACATGGAACGTGCAGCAGCTTTACAACGGCATAAAAGGCGAGGAGAACGGCATCGGCAAGGAGGCTTTCGGGCAGGCGATGGTCGCCTTCATAAACGCCCAAAACGGCACGCGGGATGCCAAGTGCACGATACTTGGCGGCGGGGAAGGCAAGCTCGACGCAACCCGGCTGGTCATCGTTGACCTCGACAAGCCTGAGCGGGAGAAGCGTTTTTTCGTCATCAACCTCTCCACCCGGGCGGTGGAAGACGCCTCGATTTCCGGCTCGGGCAAAGGCTCGCTCCAGGGCGTGATGGCAGTCTATGGAAATCACATCGGCAAGCGCATCAAGGACGGGCTTGACCTCCACGGGCTCGAGTCCTGCAACAAGCAGGCGTACATGACCGGCACGACTTTCCATCCCGGCGACCTGAACGACAGCCTCGGCTGCGTGGTCATACCGGGCGCTTTGCAGAAGGACAGCCTGGACGTGAAGAGATACAACGGCGGGCTCACTTATTATGAGGAGGTTTCCGCAAAGCTCCGCGAAACGGAATTGCCGACCTTCCTCTACTCGCACAGGTCAGGCGGGAAATACGCCGAGCAAAGCAAATTCATGGGGCTGGGATTTCTGGAAAGCGACGGCGGCGCGAAATGGGCGGGCGTTTTCGGCGCTGCGCCCTGACTTGGATTCCCGTGCGCCTAGGCAAGAAGCGGGAACGCGACCTTCAGGCCCGTGATTATGAACTGCACGCCCACCGCGCACACGAGCAGGCCCATTATCTTCGTCATTGCCTCGGTGCCGTCCTGCCCGACTGCCTTCTGAATCCGTTCCGAGAACCTGAGCACCAAATAGTTTATCGCACATGCCGCGAATATCGCCACCCAGAGCGCGATGGCCTGCCACGCGCTTGACGCCTGGCTGGCAAGCACCACTGCGGTGGTTATCGCCCCGGGGCCCGAAGTCATGGGGATGGCGAGCGGCACCACGTATGAATGCCCGTCGAACCTCGTGCGCTCCTTTTTCCTCTCGCCCGGCGTGAACATCCTCAGGCCGATGATGAGGAGCACCAGCCCCCCCGCAATCCGAAACGCCTCCAGCGTGATTGAATAAATCTGGAAGACGAGGAAGCCCGAAAGCGCGAAGAACACGAGCACGCAGAACGCAACCAGGCTGGACATGAACGCCGCGCGGTCTCGCTCGGACGGCTTTGCGCCGCGCGTGAGCGCAATCAGCGTGCCGATTGTGGAGAACGGGTTGATGATTACGACCATCGAAATCAGGGAAGTCATGAAAAACTCAAAGGTCGCATCCATGCCTGCCACTTCGCACCCAACCATTATATATTATGCGCCGCGCGAATTGCCCTGTTGGTTGCATGGAATTCGACTACAACGAGCTTGCCGCTGCCGCCGTGGAAGCTGTGCGCTCGCACAATGCATGGCACCGCGTGGTCTCGATAGACCTCGAGACGAAAATAGAGAAGAAAACCGACTTCCTCACGGGCGAGCGGCTGCTTGCCATAGGGCTTGCGCGCCGCGCAGGCTCCGACGTCGAAATCAGGACATTCACGCTGAAGGACGAGAGCGACGGTGCGGAGATAGAGCTTCTCTACGAGGCCGCGCGCTGGCTCGCCCCGGTCCGCCCGCTCATCCTTCTTGGCTACAACATTGCCGGCTACGACTACCCCCTCCTGAACATGAAACTCAAATGGCACGACGATTTGCTCCGCGCCTCGGTGCCCGAGGGGGAGAAGCCGCACTTCCCGCGCGAATACTGGGCGCTGAAGGATGCGCTCACGCGCTCATACGTCCTTGACATGATGCATCCGCTGCGCTACGCGATTGCAGCGCATGACAACCTCACGCCGAAATACAAGTCGCTGTCCGATGTCGTTTCCCACGCGCGCTTCGAAAAGGTCGCGCTCATGAGGAGGAAACATCTGGTGGCGGGCACAGGCCAACTGCCGCCTGCGGGCGGCAATCCGCCCGCTTCGCTGGCAACGGAAAACAAGGGCAAGGTAATCTACAACCTGTGGCGCAGCCACGACCCGAATTTCGAGCGCTACCTTGAAGGGGACGTGCACGACGTTCTCTTGCTTGCCGAGGAATTGTTTGGCGTCGGCAAGGGCTGATTTTTGGAGTTTCAATCGCTTTTTTCTTACCCCCACATTTATTCAAAAACAGTTATTTTTGCATATTTGCAGGGATAAACTATTCGGCGTCCATGCTTTCCATGAAGCGCGTGATGTCGTCGTAAATCCTTTTTTTCTCGTTCCCGGCAATCACTTCCACCCCGCCTTTCAAGGACGGCTGGTAGTAGGGGAGGTAGCGCGCGAACCTGTCGTCAATCAGCAGGCAATAGCAGTAATCCTCAGCTTTCCGTATTCCCCTGCCCATTGCCTGCACCGTCTTGATGCATGCCGGCAGCACGGACGAAAGCTCGGCTGCGCGCTCGCCGCTCCCGAATTTCCTTTTCAGGTAGCCCTCATACGCCTCGTGGCGCGCGTCGGGCTTCGGGAACGGGAAGCCCGCGATTATTATGAGCTTGAACGGGTTGTTGCGGAAGTCCATGCCTTCCGAGTATGAGCCGCCAATCACGCCGTGGAATACAACCGGCTTTTCATCGAACGTGCGCGCCTCTATCCTCGCCTTCCTTTCCTCGATGGCAGGGTGCTTTTCCCTCCTCATCTCAGTTTCATGCGTGAAGCCGTGCAGCACAAGCTCGTCCTTCACCATGCGGAGGTACTCATAGGACGGATAGAATATGGCGAGCGAGTGCGGCGCGCATGCGCGCGCAGCCTCGTCAATTATGGTCGCCATCACCTTCACGCGATTGCCGTCCAGCCTTTCCCTCTGGCGCGAGGAAACCCAGTTGCAAATCCTCACGCGCTTTCGCTCCGCGCCGAACGGAGATTCGTATGCGCTCTCCTCGAGCTTCATCGCCCTTCCCGCGTCAATCCCGAGCAGGTCGCAGATGCCCCTCTTGCCAATCAGGGTGCCGCTCATGAGCGTGGCGGAATGCACCTCGGAAAAGACGCGCGCCGCGACAAGCGACGGGTCGAACAGCGCGGTCCTCACGCGGAAAAATTCCCTGTCCTCCGATGTCTTGATGAACGCGCCGTAAGCCGGGTCGCCGGATGCCGCCTTTTCCGCGGAATCGAGGAACGCCGCAAGCTCGGACAGGCTGGAAAGCCCGTCAATGTCCAGGTGCCCCCCCTCTCCCGCCTTCATGGCCTCCATCCTCAGGAACTCCACGATGCCAATGAGCACATGCGAAAGCGGCTCGCCATTGTCGCCGCCGAACAGGTTGGACAACCCGTATCTTGAAAAGCGGCTCGGGTGGAAAGGCGCCAGCTCCTCGCGCGACAGCTTTTTCTCTTCCTTGGCGGCGTCGCTCCCGTCCGCCAGGCGCCTGATTGACGGCTCAAGCGAGTTCTTGAAGTAGCCCAGCACGAGATTTATCCCGGACAGCATCTCGGGCGCGCCCTCGGCCTGTTTCCTCGCGTCCGCAAGCGCGCGGAGCGCGTTCTTCATCGTCTTTTCCCCCATCTGGCGCGCATTGATGTCCATTATCCTGTCCGGCAGGTTGTGCGCCTCGTCAATTATCACGTCGCATTCCTCAAGCGACCTGCCCAGCTTCATCAGGAACAGGCCGAGGATGGACGGCTCGAACAGGTAGGAATAGTCGCACACCACCACGTCCGCATCCCTCATCGCCCCCAGTGCGCCATAGTGCGCGCAGTATTCCTCAAGCATCGAGCGGCGCACGCTCTCCGCCGCGCTGATTGGGTCTTCCAGGAGCTTTTCAGGGACGGACAGCGCCGGGTGCGAGAATTTGCAGTGCGCGATTTCGCACAAAAGGTAAGGCGAATCGTCCGACGGGTCCTGCGCGCGCAGAAGGCACATCCTCTGCTTCGATATCTTGTCTATCACGCGCAGCTTCCCGCCCATCGGCATGCCCGGGCGGAGGAGCGCAAGCGCCCCCTTCCGTTTTTCATTTATCGCGCGGGCTTCAATCATCGCCTGTATGTGGTGCGAATTCCGGTGCGTGAGGAAAACCACCTTCCTTCCGGCAGGAAGCGCCGACTCAAGCGCGCCGCAAAGCGAGGCGGCGGTCTTCCCGATGCCCGTGGGCGCGTTCGCAAAAAGTATCTTTCCACTGTCCGCCGCCTCCCGCGCGTCGTTGTAAAAGTCCCGCTGCCCGTCCCGCATGTTGGGGTGCGGGAAAAGGGAGCTGCTTGGCAGGGTAACAACGGATTGCATGCTATCGCGCGTGTAGGGAAGTTAAGAGTTTAAATTACTGCACGCCCTGCCTCGGCACTTTGCCAAAAACCTTATATATTCGCGACGCGTTTTTTGTTGTATTGTAAATTCTATGCCTGCGGGCATATCATTTACAATAGCAGACAAATTTTTGCAAAAATTTGTCTTGCGGGTGGGGCGTATGCGCAATGCAAGGAAAAAGATTACCAAAAGCGGCGGCAATGTTGGCAAAGCTGGCGGCGATATTGGCAAAGCAGCCGTCCATGCTGGCAAGGCTGGCAATGGAGAAGCCAAATCCGGAGAGGTTGCCAAGGCCAGCGCAAGCCGCAAGTTTCTCCCATATGTTGCCGCGGCAGCCGTGGTATTTGCCCTCTTGCTGGTTTTCATATTCATGCAACAGCAGGCTGCCCTCGCCCGGTCTCCCGCAGGGCAAGCCGCGCTTCCATCCGCATCAAGCCTCATGACCGCGGAAAGCTGCGGGCTTGCCTCTGGCGTGGTAATGGGCAACGACTGCGCTGGCGGGTTTTATCTGCTTGGCGAAGTTGAAAGCAATTCCAGCGCCAAGAATTTCTGCTGCGGCAAGAGCGTTGATTCGGAGAACGTGGGCGCAGCCCCTCCTCCGGCAATGCCATCTGCAGGTTCCATATACCCGCCCGACCCTCTTCCAGGGGTGGCACAGGGCACTGTCCTGCCTGCCATTCCTGATGTTCCGCCACAGGCCATCATTCCCGGCGGGGACGCTGACGCGAATGGCTGCATAGGCTCTGCAGGCTACACATGGTGCGAGGCAAAGCAAAAATGCCTGCGCGAGTGGGAAGAGAACTGCACCGCTGAAAATGTCAATGCCGACGCATCCTTGCCGGCAGTTCCGGGATAAGCGGCTGCCTGCCTGCAAAACAACAGCAACTCCCCGATATGCCATGGCACGGCAAGTGCGAAACGGCAGAAACCTTATATATTAATGATGCGTTTCCCATGCGGTGGGATGATATGAACAATTCTTCCGTTATTATTGTTGTCCTAGTGGCAGCCTTGCTTGTAATCGTCGGCATCGGCTATGTCGGTCATCTCGCGGCGCCAGGCTCAGACGCAGATGCGCATGGGTGCATAGGGAGCGCAGGTTACTCCTGGTGCAATGCAACGCAAAAGTGCATCCGAAGCTGGGAGGAAAACTGCACAGCAATCGCGCCGCCGCCAACGCAGGCAGGTGGCAATGCCGTGGATTCCCATGGCTGCAAGAGCAGTGAAGGCTACACATGGTGCGCAGCAAAACAAAAGTGCCTGCGCGTTTGGGAAGAAAAGTGCGAGACGGTTTTCCCTGAAGGCACGGTTCCGAACGCCATGCACGCCAGCGTATGCCCTTCCGCGGGCGGGCACGTGGTTGATGTAACGGGCGAGACGCTATGCCCTGAGGGGGAGTTTCCCATTGCAGAAGTTTTCAGTGAAACAGGGGCGAGGCAGGCGTGCTGCAGGGCAGATGTTGTGCGTTAGCGCGCAACGCTATTCTCTGAAAGCCATACTATGATTTGCATGCAGGCGCCTTGGCCTGTGCGCATTCTATCTTCCAAGCATGTATGCATTCTATCTGCTGATTTTGATGGATGCTAGCGCAGCCATTCGGTTTTCCTGGACAGCTTTTTCCCGCCCATGTCCGCAGGCGCGAGCCATCTGTAGCCACAGAACCCGCTTGCCGGCTTCACCGCATGGCTTTTTGCCGTAAGCTCGAAGACCAGCACCGGGATGCGCACCCTTCTCTTTCGCGTCCCAGCATTGTGCTTGCGCTCGAACAGGATTTCATGCACTTCCGCATCAATGCCCGCCTGCTCGCGGAACGCGGCGGCAAGCGCTGCGACGGGATTTTCGCCCGCCATCACTTCCACGCAGGGGATTTCCAGCAATTCCTCGCCGCGCTCATTCTTCCTCGCCAGGAAAAGCGCGCGCTCGCCGTCCTCCAAAAGCCCTGCTGCAAGGGCGGATGGCATTGGCGGAAGCGCATGTTTTCTCATGCCCAGACTACTTGCGAATGGTTTATAATTATGGCGCGCGCATCTGGGAATATGGATACCAAGCCCGCGCTGTTTTGCGCATTTGCCGTTGCCGTGCTCCTTCTTTCCGGCTGCGCGCAGCAGCCCACGCAAATAGCAAGCAACGACACGATGGTGGGCAACGACTCCGATGCGCACGGCTGCATAGGCTCTGCAGGCTACACGTGGTGTGCCGCAAAGCAAAAGTGCCTGCGCGAGTGGGAAGAGAACTGCGCTGCTGGCGAAGGAACGAATGTGTCGGCTCCGCAGGCAAACGCCAGCGTCCTGCATGGATGCAATATCTCCGCCGGGTATGTATGGTGCATGGAAAAGCAGAGGTGCATACTTTCTTCCGGGGAACAGTGCACCGAGCTTACCGGGGCGGGCGCGGGGAGCCATGGCTGCGATGAGCCTTCAGGATACGTGTGGTGCGAGGGGCTCTCAAAGTGCCTGCTTCCATCTTCTGAGAACTGCACTGCCCCTGCGGCATCGCCTTACCTTGCGATTGTGCAGGAAAACTGCGGCAAGCCAAACGTTGAATCGGTTTCAATCTGCGGCGAATACGTCAAGGTGGTAAGCTCGCTTGATGGGGGCGGCGCCGCATTCTACAAGCCGGGCAACAGCACGCCTATAAACTGCCCGCTGGTTTCGCCAGGCTCAATGAGCGACGAGTGCCGGCTGCTCGTGGCTGGGAACAATTGCGTGGAGCAGAAAATCTGCTGATGCAAAAAAGAAGTGCGCGTTTCAGCCGTTTTTTGCATATTCGTTAATGTCGCCGATGATTTTTTTCGCAAGCGCCTCTGCCTCCTCCTTCTTCACGCTCGCGCCGCCAACCGAGCGGTGCCCGCCGCCGCCTATCCTCTTCATCGCAGCGCCCACGTCGAATTCGCATTTTTTGCCGTAAATATTATGCCCCACCGACAGCTTCACGCTTTCCTTGTCCTCCTTTTCCGGCATCAGCCGCACGGAAGTGATAGCGTCCGGGAACAGGGAATAAACAAGGTAATTGTTGCCGCGCGGAAGGTCGGGCCGCGTGCGCAGGTCGGAATAGGCAACGCGCCCTATCATCACCGTGTGCTCGCGCAGTATTTGCGCGAACCTGTCCAGCTCAGCCTTCACGTTCTTCACTCTCTCCGCCACCCGTGCGTCAGACAGGATGGCTGCAATGTCCGGCGTGCGCCTGATAAGCGCAATCACATGCACTCTGTAGGCGTCATCTTCCTGCTTTTCCGCGCTCGTTTCCAGCGTGTTTGAGAAAAGGAACCAGCCCGAAGGGTTTTCCGCCTCCTCGCGGCCCACCTGGCCTGAGTCTATCCTGTCCGTGGCTTCCACCGCAGCGGCATATTTCCCAAGGTAGGGGTTATCATAATATTCATAGACCACGCGCGCGGCAGACGGCGCAAGCCTCCACGCCCCTTCGAATTCCCTGCCTTCCTTCGGGCGCGAAGACTCGTGGTGGTCAAACCACATCCCGCAGTGCCTGTCAAATGGCAAATCCGAAACAATGTCGCTTTTCCTGAAAGGCAATTTCCCAGCCTGCACCGTGCCGGGGTCCACGAAGCGGAACTCGTCCACTTCCTCCACGCAGGAAATGAGCACCGCGCACATCACGCCGTCCAAGTCAGTATGGGTGTAGAGCCTCATGCCAGTCATATGGAAGGAAAGGTAAAAAAGGCGCCTGGCTTGCGCCGCTTTGGATGGGGAAAAGTAAAGAACGGGCGCAAGCGAAAAAGGCGCCCTGCCCTTCAGGGAAAAAAAAAGAAAAAATCAGGGCTTTACGCAGCCTTCTTTGTCAGTGTGGAACTGTGCGTTCCACATCAGAAAAGACAGCTACGGCTGCTTTTTCTTTGTCATCCTCTTGCTTGCCACAAAGGCAAGCACGAGCGCAAGCGCCACCCATACGTACCAGACGCCCGCCAGCTGGTCGACTAAGGTGGACGCGCGCACCGGCAGCGCAAAGTCCGCGGTGTCGGACATCTGCTTGCCCTGTGGGTCCTCAAAGTCAACCTGGAAGCTCAGCATCTGCTCGCCAGCTGTCGCATCCTTGTCCACGGTCACAAGATATGTGATGTTGGTGGATGCGCCCGCAGGGAGCGAGTCAATGTAGCGCACAGTCCCGTCAGTTGAGAACGGGAACATGGGTTTTATCCTCACCTTCAGCTTCCTTGCCTCATCCGTGCCGGTGTTGGAAAGCACGATTGCCACTTCCTTCTTTTCCCCCGAAGCCAGGATGGGGGATTCGGACGCCGCATCGAAATCAGCCTTGGGCGAGATTGGCACCATGAACCTGAAGGACGTGCTGCCCGCGCTCTTGTTCTCGCTGGTATAGTCCAGCACCACGTCAAGGGGGTAGCTGCCTGATGCAATGTCCTTTGGCGCCTCGATATTGAACGCCGCTGCCGCGCTTCCGCGCGCTGCAATGGAGCCAATGTCCTGCGTCCTGCCAGCCCACTTCACCTCTATGCCGCGCGATGTTGCGGTTGCGCGCGCGGACTGCACCATGCTGCTTCCCGTGTTCTGGAAGGTAACTGTCACCCTCGCAGTGTCGCCTGCGTAGATGTCAACAGGCTGGGACGAGGTGACTGACGCGTTGAAGGAAGGTGCGCCGCCCACCTGCACGTTCACGGTGTTGCTCTCCGTGAGCTTGGTGAACCTCTTTTCATATGCGCTTGAAACAGAGACTGGGTAGGTGCCGCTTGTGGCAAGGTTGTCAACAGGAAGGTAGAATGTCACGTCTCCTTTCGCGTCCGGGTCGCGGTAGCACAAAAGCTCGATGTACTGTGTGTCGCTGCCCAGTATTGAAAGCGGGTAGGCGACGGACAGCGTCACCGAGAACCGCTCGGCACAGTTGTCTGGCTCCATGCTCTTGAAGTGCAGCGTGAGCGCGAGCGTTTGCCCGGGCTGCGCCGGAACCTCGGACAGCGTATAGTTCAGCAGCTGCACCTTGGGGTTTATTGACGCGAACGCATTGCCCGACAGCAAAAGCGCCACGAGCAAAAGCATCCCGAATGTTGTCCTGTTCACCATATTACCACCCATCCATCTTGTTAATGTCAAATTCAACTTCTGTCAATCCCTGTCAATCAAGCACAGGCTCATGCAAGCTCCCTCTTGAACATCATTACCGACAGCACCAGCATCAAGCTTGCGAATGCGAACAGTATTATCATGTCAGGCATTACCTGCCCGAGCACAAATCCCTTCACCATCACGCCGCGCAGCGCGTCCGCGGCATAGGTTATCGGAAGCACCTGCGCCAGGCCCTGCAATATCTCCGGCATGGTCTGTATCGGGAAGAAAACGCCCGACAGGAACATCACCGGCAGCGAAACCAGCATGCCCACTGCCATGTACTGCTCCTGGCTGTGCGTGAGCACGGACAGCACCATTCCCACTCCGGTTGCGCCCATGGAGAACACTGTGACTATTATGAGGATGTCCAGCGGGTTGCCCGTCACCGTGACTCCGAACAGCATTATCGCCGCGACGATTATCAGGCTGGCGCGGAATGTCTCAAGCAGTATGTAGAACAGCTGCGTGCCGAATATTATCGTTGTATTCGAGGTCGGCGTGAGGAAGACGCGCGTGAGCGAGCCGTCCTTGCGCTCCCCTGCAATCGCCCTGCCAAGCCCCATTGTCGCGCCCTGGAAAACAATCATGGCGAGCATGCTCGGGAGCAGGAAGTCTATTGCGCGCCTGCCGTAGCCATACGGCTCAAGCACCAGAAGCTCGATAAGGCTGGGCACCTGGTCAACCTGTTCCGAAGCCTGCTCCAGCTTGGCGTCTGCCGAGCCGATGAATGCAACCGATACCTGCGCCGCGGCAGCCTGCCCCCCGGCGATTCCTGCAAGCTGCGCTGCGTTTGAGTAAACTGCCCTGGCGTCGGAAAAAATCCTGGCCTGGTACGCGCCAAGCAGCGAATATATCCCCGCCTGCTGCAGCGTGGACTGCTGGCTGTCCCCTGACGCAAGAAGCGCGAGTGTCGCCGATGTCATGGATGCGGGCGTGAAGCTGTCCGCAATCTCGTTCTGGTCCACCAGGTATGCGAGCGAGTTCTTCAGCCCCTGCGCGCTGTCCGACGACATCTTGTAACCGTGCGAAAACTGGTAGCCGGCGTCGCTGAAATACGCTTTGCTCGATGCCAGGAGCGCGCCGGTTTTCGATGCGTCGGTGGCGCCTGCAAGCGCGGCTTTTGCGGCTGCAAGGTCTGCGCGTGCCGACGCGGCCTGCGCGGAAACCGCTGCCAATCTCCTCTGCGCCACCATGGACGAGAGCTTGCCGGCAAACGACTGCGCCGTGGATTTTGCGGTCTGCGCGACGGACGAGTCTGATTCGTCCACCATCAATTCAATCTGCGCCGGCTGCCCGGCAGCCACCTTGCTTTCCAATCCTGATGGCAATATGAACAGCACCTTCACCTGCCCGGAATCAAGCAGGCGCTTGCCCTCGTCCTGCGTGCCGACATGGTACTTCACGGCGAAAATCTCCACGCCGGACAATTGGTCCGCGACCACGCGCGAAAACGGCGTCTGGTCATAATCGGCTATTGCCGTGGGCAGGTGCTTGGGTATGTTGCCCGAGGCATAGCCGAACAGCATTATCATTATTATCGGGAAAAGGAAAAGCGGCACCAGCCTGATTTTGTCCCCTTTGAGCACCAGCCAGTTCTTCATCACGATTGCCCAAATCTTGCGCATGTCCACAAGGCGCTCAACCGCGCCATTGTGCATTTTTGTGAGTTTGACTGTAGATGCCATGCAATCAGTCCCTCAAATCCTTCTTGGTCAGGCTTATGAAAACTTCCTCGAGCGTGGGCTCGGATATGTTCATGTCCACAAGCTCCAGCCCATGGCGCGCCAGGTATTCCACGATTTTCTGCACCACTCCCTCCCGCATCTTCTGCACGCGCAGCTCCACGCGGTGCCCGTCGCTTGACACCGAGGTCGCCCCGCTGATTTCCTTCAGCCCGTCCACGAGGTGCGGCTGGTGCTTCCCTATCTCAAGCACTATCTTGTGCCCGTACCCCTTCAGCGCCTTGAGCTCCTTGGGCGTGCCGAGCGCGATGAGCTTGCCGTGGTCCATGATGCCTATCCTCTGGCACAGCACGTCCGCCTCGGCCATGTCGTGCGTGGTGTATATCACGGTCATGCCGGACTGGTTAAGCGTGAGGGTGAGCTCGCGCAGTGCAATCCTCGACTGCGGGTCAAGCCCCGTCGTGGGCTCGTCCATGAATATTATCTCTGGCGAGTGCAGCAGGCCTGCGGCGACGGACAGCCTCTGCTTCATGCCGCCTGAAAACGTGCCTGCGGGCACGTTGCGCTTGTCGTAAAGAGTCACAATCTTCAGTATTTCCTCAGACCTCTTCCTCACTATTTCCCTGTCCATCCCGTACAGCTCGCCGATGTACCAGAGGTTCTCAAGCGGGGTGAGCTCCTCGAAAAGCGAGAATTGCTGCGGCACCACGCCAATCCTGCTTCTCACCATCGCGCTTTCATCCTTCAGGTCAAAGCCAGCCACAATCGCGTTGCCTGCGCTCGGCTTGAGCAGAGTGGTGAGCATGGAAATGGTCGTCGTCTTTCCTGCGCCGTTGGGGCCCAGGAAGCCGAACAGCTCGCCCTTCTTCACAGACAGGGTCAGCCCATCCACGGCGGTGAAACTGCCGAACCTTCGGGTAATCCCCATGCATTTTATCGCAAGCTGCCCCTTGTTCTCTCCCACGCGAAGACCCCTGGCATTATATATTCTATTTTCTGGACTATTCCATTTTATGGAATAAGCTTATAAACCTTGGCAGCAACACATCTGCATGGCAGATTTGAATTGCCGCCCGCAGCAGCTTCCTGCGGCAAAGATAAAAAGGGCGCCCATAGTCACGCTGTTTTTCATCTGGCGCCTCCTGGACGCCCCCGGCCACGCCTATTCCCTCATGAAGGACATACGCGACGTGGGATTTGTGCAGTGCAAGCCGTCCACGGTGTATGCCCTGCTTTCCGGCATGGAAAAGGCGGGGCTGGTGAAAAGCAAGATGAGCCTTGAGGGAAAACGCCCGTGCAGGCTCTACTCCACCACCGCCAAGGGCAAGGCGGTTCTGCAAAGGGTCAAGCGCGCGCACCTGAAGGGCATCTGGCGCGAGTTTGTCGCCTATCTTCTTTCATCCGGATAAGCCAAGCCTGCGCTGCGCCCCTGCGTGTTTGCCCGCAATGGCAGGCATGCCGTCAAACTTAAATATTATCCGCGCGAAAGCGGTTGCGGTGGATTTATGGACGACATTTTCAGCGGAATCGCAAGCAAGGTGCAGTCGGACCTGCAATGGAAGGCAGGGCAGACAATTACCGACACCGTGGTGAAAGGCGCGGCTGGCGCGCTGAACAAGGGCAAAGGCGCGCCCGCAGCGGCGAACGCCTGCCCGAAATGCAAGAAAGCGGTGCCCGACCCGCGCCCGAAATTCTGCCCGAGCTGCGGAGCCGCGCTCATGGTAACGTGCAAGAAGTGCAACGCGGAATACCCTGCGGGCACGAACTTCTGCACTGGCTGCGGGACAAAGCTTGGCTAGCGGGCAAAACATGCAAGCGGGCTTTAGGCGCAACTCGTCAGTTAGCTTAGTTAGCTGTTGGCTTGGCAAGTGGCTGCTCACATCTCAAAATCCACCGGGAGCTTCGGCAGCGTTCTCTTGCCAAACATGAGGCTGAACTTCTTCGCGCCCTCTGGCACGGCATACCAGATTGCGCCCTCCGACGGCTTGCGCGCGTCAAGCGCGGTCTCGAACTTGTAGTTTTCAGGCTTCAAAAGCTCCCCTTCCTTGCAGGTCAGCCACATTTCCTCGTCGGGCACAATGAACGCGGTGGATTGGCTTTTGGTGTTCTCGGCCTTCAGCTCAATCACCAAAAACAGGCTGCCCGGCTGGCTTTTCCCATTATGGCACTCCGCCGCCTTCTGCGCGCTTTTGATTTCGAATGAGATTGCGCCGTACTGCACAACTTTCCCGATTTTCACATTTGCCGCGGATTTTGCCATGCCATCCCCTCCTTGATTCATTGCCAGTTGGGCGATACCCCGCCGCTTGCGGCGAGGCCCAACTGGCAATATTTCGACCGAATGGCGAAAATACCCCACTGCTTGCAGTGGGGCGCCTTCGGTCGAATTCATCATGCGCTGAAGCCGATTTCCTTCTTGTTCTCCAGTTTCTTCCCAACGCGAAGCGTGAAGCTGCCCTCGTTTTCAGGCACCACGAACAGCAAATGCCCCTCGCCGGAATAGCCTGCGTCCATCGCGGTCTCGAACTTGTAGTTCTTGAGCGGGATGGCGTTCCCGCCGCACACCAGCGCGAATTCCTCGTCAGGGCTCATGTACGCCGTTTTTTTGGAGTTGTTTTTCACCCTGAACCTGAGCATGAGGTATTCCGTGCCGGGCTTTGCCTTCACGGCGCCCATCTCAATGCCCCGCTCGGCGCTGGAAAACTCGAACAGCACCTCGTGGTATTCCACGCTCCCCGAAATGCCGGCCTTTTTCGTGCTTGCGGTCATGCCGTGCCTGCCCGATTCAATGAGCTTCTTCTCGTCTTCCAGGTGCTTTTCGCGCAGCTGCCTTTCCAGGAGCGAGTATGCCTTGTAATCATCGCTGTTCTGCCTCTCGATTGCCTTGTGCGCCTTTGCCTTCACCTTCTCGGGCGCGCCCTCGTATTCCTCGTTGAATGCCTTTTCCCTCGCAAGCCTTTTCTCCACCATCCCGTCTTCCGCCGCGCGCAGCCTGGTCTTGTGCTCGTCCAAAAGCCCGTCCATGCCGGGGGACTCGCGGCCTGCCTGCCTTTTCACGACCTTCTCGTCCTCGGAGGGCGCCGTGAACTGCGGCAGGGAATAAAGCGCAGCATCCCCGTCCCCAGCATTGCCTGCCTGCAAAGGGGCGCCATCGTGCGAAGCACGATTGCCGTCGCCCGCGCTTTGCCTTATCGCGCCCGCAATCAAGTACTTCAGGACCTTGCGCGCAAGGAGCGCGCGCATGTCCTTCCTCTCCACCATGTTGGTGAGGTAAATCGCAGACTGCGTTGCAGTTATCTTGCCGTCGCCCACGCTGTCCGGGCGCACCTCCACCCCCAGCCCCTTGTGGATTACCCTTTCGTGCGTGTTGAAAATCGTGAGCGTGCCCCCGTCTATGCCGATTGCCGCCGTCAGCTCTTTCACCCTGCCATACTCGCCGTGGCCCGGCTTGAATTCCACCTGCGGCACGCTGGAAGGCAGCCGGAGTTTCCTGCCAATCGCGTCCGCGCTCGTGATTTTCACCCAAAACAGGCCTCGCACAAGCGACAGGCACGTGACGAGCTGCCCCAGCGTCTTTCCGCCGCTTTCCTTCCTTTCAAAATCAAGTATTGAAATCTCAAGCTCGCTCTGCGGGAAAATCGCGAACATGGAAGACTCGCGCCCCTTGTCGTAGGGGGTGGCTTCGGTGTCGCTGTCCCAGATGTAGCCGTTGCCGGTGGCCAGCCTGTCGCCGTCCTGGAGCTTTATCTTTTCCTTGCCGCCCGTTTTCAATTGCATCCTGCTTCCCCTGCGCACCAGCCACGCCTCGCCTGAAAAGCCGTAGTTTATCGGCACTTCCGCAGGCCCGCTTTTCGCGCCTGCCCCGCCATCGCTCCCTCCGCCCATCATAACACCTCGTGCCTAATCGCCAGCCGCCGTTGTGCCCGCGCCTTCCCCGCCCGGCCTAAAGCTTGAAACCCACGGCAAGCTTCTTCTCGCCCTTCATGCCCAGCTGGAACGTGAAGCCCTTTGCGTCCTGCGGCACCACGAACGCCACGAAACCCTCCCTTTTTGCGCCGGGTGCGAAATCCGTCTTGATTTCATAATTCACCGGGGCGGCCTGCGCGCCGTCCGCGGCCAGGCTGCACGCGTTGTCCGGGTCCATGTATGCATCGCTCTTCGCATTGTTCGAAACGCGCATGTGCACCAGCAGGAATTCCTTGCCCTGCGGGCTTTTCGAGAATCCGAGTTCGGTCCCCTTTTCAGCGCGCAGTATCTCGTATGTCATGCCCCTGTATTCCAGCGTTTCCCCGATTTCGGCTGACGCCGTCTCGGCGGCCAGCCCCCTGTTCTGCGCAGCCGCCTTCACCCCGTCCTCAAGCTGCTGCCTTGCCTTCATCATCTCCATTTCATAGGCAAGCGCCTGCGCCCCGGTCGGCTTCCCTTTCATGTATTTTTCCTTCAGCTCGGCTTCCCGCGTGATGAGGTCGCCCGCCAGCATGTCGTAGTTCTTCGCCTTGCGCTTCACGTCCTTGCGCACGATTTTCTCATCGTCGGATGGCGGCGAATACGAAGGCAGGGGCGAGGAAAGGAGCGCGCGCGCCTTTTGCGCCTGCGCAGCCATCTCCCTCTCCCCGCGCGCCTTCGCCTCGCGGATTGCCTCCATCTCCGCCCCGCTCGGCTCCCCAGTATAGGTTTCAGCCGCCTTCATTTGCTGTTTTGCAGCTTCAATCAGGTCCTCGTCGCCGCTTTCCTGCGCAGCCTCAAGCTGTTCTTTTGCCTCTGCTGCCATGCTTTCCCTGCTTTGCCTCTGCACAAGAACCGGCGCTTTCCATTTTTCCTTCTTCGCCTTCACCCTTGTGCCCGTCAGCAGCGCAGCGCCGCCGATTTCCGAATAGTGCTTCTGCACGGCTGCCACGCGCGCGTCCGGGTGCTTGTTGAGATGGGTGGAATAGAGCGCATCCCGTGTTGCAGTCACTTTCACGCCGCCGTCCACAATGGCGTCCGCCTCAACTCCGAGCGCGCGGTGCGCCACCCTGTTCATCATTCCGAAAAGCGTGAGCGTGCCGCCTCCGCAAAGCTCGATGTAGCCCGCCACGGTTTTCTGCCCCCGGAACTCGCCGAGCATGGGCTTGAATTCCAGCCGGGGATAGCCTGAAGGGATGATGAGCCTGTCCTCGATTTTCCCTTCTGTCACCACCAGCACGCTGAAAAGCCCGCGCACCAGCTCCACGGACGACAGCCTGTTTTGCACCACCGGGCTGCCCGATTCGTTCGTGGTGCTTTTCCTTATGGATATCCTTGCCTCGCTTTCCGGGAAAACAGTGAGCGTTACCCTTTCCTTCTCGTCTTCAGCCGCGCCGGCGATGCCGCTTTGGATCCCGATGATGCACCCCTTTCCGGCTGCCAGCATGTCTCCGTCCTCAAGCGCCACGCGCACGTCGCCGTCCTTTGCCGATGCCGCATCCACCAGGTTTATCTTCCGCCCTGCGCGCACCGCGTATGCCTCGCCAACCGCGGTGTATTCAACGGGCAGTTCCTCAGTTTTCTGCCCGCCCTTGTTTGTCATCGCCATGATTTTTCCAACTTTTTGCTTTGCCATGCAAATTCCCCCAATTATCCTGCGTTATGGATTGCAAACGCCGCGCCCGCCGCGCCGACGTATGCAAAGAAAGCGAACGATGCCGCGGCAGCCTGTTCCTGCATTGCCCCGCTCTTCGCGTGGAATGCATGCGCGCGCAGGCCGGACACCTCTCCCTGCGAGCTTCCCGCCATCCTAATCGCCTTTGCAAAAGGCGCCTCGTTGCCCGGCTTTCCCAGCAACTCAGCCATCATCATCTCATGGTGGATGTCAAGGTAGCGAAGCAACGTGGAAACGGCGTCTGTAATCCTTTCCGCCCTTTCCCTTTCCTGCGGGGTGCCTGCCTTCCCCGCCTCCTGCTGCGCAAGCGCGCCGTATTTCTGCACAGCGGACTTGAATTCCCCGTTCCACTCGTTGCAAATCCCTTTCGCTTTTTCAATATTGCCGCCTGCCTCGCCAAGCGCGCCAATTGCCGCGCGGTAGGCCTCCAACCTCAGCCTGATGTCCAGGAAAAGCGAGGCGACATGCCCGAAAAACGACTGGTCGTCAGCCTCGTCGTCATACCATTTTTCAAAGGCGGCCTCGAATGAATCCAGCTCCTTCTCAAGCTGCGCGGTTGCGGCAACCGCGGCATCATAGCCGCGCGCATGGCCCGCCCCTGCCCGCAGCGAGCCGAATTTTGCCGCCAACCCGCCGGCCCTGTCCTCGAACTCCTTCAGCTTGGTGTCATTGAAGTATTGCGCAAGCATTGCAACGCGCTCAAGGAAATATTCCGCAGCCTCGCTTTCGAATTCATTGTTTGCCATAGTATCAGCCCGTTTCATACGCCCGCGCCCCTGCGCCAGCCGCTCGTTTCCATCCGCGCCTGCTCATTTCACCCTTGCCCATTCCTTCGGCGCGGGGTAGGGCGGAAGCTCGTACGCGTCCAGCTTCGCCTGCAAGTCCGTCTGCATCTTCGCCATCTTTTTTTTCATCGCCGGGTCGCCCGCAGCGGCTTCCATGAATTTCGCCGAAGCATTCGCCTGCGCGGCGAGCTTTTCCATCTGCCCGCTTTCCGCAAATTCCTTCTGCATCTTCGCCATCTGCGGCAGCCCTTCCTCAAGTTGCTTCCTCTGCTCGGGCGTGATGCCCGGCATGTCTTTCAGCTTTGAAAAGTCCATGTTCGCAAGCATGTTCATGCCAAAAGCCGGGCTGCCTGCGCCGCCCGACGCCTTCATTGCCTTGGCCATTGCGCTTGCCATCTCCAGTTGGGCGGGATTCACCTTGCCCTCCTTCTTCATCCTTTCCAAGTCCGCCTCGGTGGGCATGCTCTTCATCGCCTCTTCCCCTTTCTTCCTGTTCTCCTCGTTCTTGCGCGCGGAATATTCCATCATGCTTTCCGGGCCAGACATCATGCCGCCGGGCGCGAGGCTGAAGCCCGCGTACTGGCTGAGCATGGTGACACGCGCGTCCACTTCGGTTTTCTTCTCGAAAATGCCGCTTCCGGTCACCATCACTTCGGTCATGCCCATCATGCCGAACCAGGGCTTTGCCACATGGCCCCTTCCGCCTCCCGAAATGAGCATGGTGCAGCCTGGCACCACCACCGTCATGCCCGGGGCTATGTCCGCGATATAATTGAACTGGCCTTCCTTTGCGGTGTGCCTGTCCTCCAGCTTCACCATCGGGATTTCAACCTCGGCAGTGGCCGGGTGGATGAAAAATGCGCCCTTGACAAGCGTAAGCTTGCTTATTTCCGTTCCCTTGCGCGCCTCGCCCTTCACAGTCGCTTCCCAGCCCCTGGTGCGCAGCACAAGCTCGCTCTCAGGATAGGCGCACACGCGCTGCATGCCGCCGTCCTTCGGGCTTCCCATTATGGTGATGAACGACTTCCTGCCGGTGGCAACCGTGTCGCCGTCGCTTATTTTCTGCTTTTCCTTCAGCGCGAATTCCTCGTCGTAATTTTTTGCCTGCCCGAACTTCAGCGTGCCGCCGGATTTGCGCTTCAGCGTTATTTCCCCGCAATAAGTAGTATAGTCCACGTTGCCGCATTCGACTACGCCCATGCCGCACCACCGGAACGGAAACGAAGGCAAACGATATAAGCAATAGGGGTGGAATTCCCCCATGCATGCTGCAAATACGCCTTCTCCTCCCATGCCTGCCGCGCTCGCCATCGCATTCTCCGCCCTCCTTCTGGCCGGGTGCTGCTGCATTTTCCCGGAGCCGCAAATCCCGCCGCCCATGAACCTCACGTTCTCTGTTGCGCTCGACCCGTCGCTCTCGCTTTACGCGGTTGACAAGGACGGCGCGCGCATTTCCTCAGTCAACTTCGGCTCGTGGTTCTACCCTGTGCAGCGCGGGCTGCCGCCAGGCACCATTTACACTTTCAGGCTGCTTGACCGCTACGGAAGCGTCGTCGTGCCTGCAAACGAGAACTTCACGGCGCTTGCCGCTGCCGACGAGCCCAAGTTCCAATTCGGAGTGCAGCAATACCAGGGCTTTTCACAGGGCAAATACACGCTGGAGCTTGTGAAGCTGGATATCCAGAACATGCACGGGGCCGTGGTGGCGAGGGCGAACATCTCAGTTGTCCGGCCCTACAGTGCCTCGGAGGAAAACATCGGCGTCATATCGAAAAACTGCTCCGCGCTCCTTCCGCCCGGCAATGGCGCCTATGCGTCCATGGATGCGCCCGGGGCGCGCGACCTGTCAGACTGCATCCGCGACCTTGCAATCTCGCAGAACGACGTGGAAATCTGCAAGGGAATCAGCAATTACGTCAATGACAGCTCGATATTCGGCATTGACGGCTGCATGGGCGACTATGCGCTGAACAAAAGCGACCTCTCCCTCTGCGCCAAGCGCTACCGCGCGATTGACAGGGCGCTCTGCCGCGCCGAAGTGCTTGATAACTACCACGAATGCGATGCTTTCGAGTGCGACATCTACTGGTCGTGCGACCAGCAAAGGGAGATATGCCTGCAGAATTTCGCCATAACGGACGGGAACGAGGCGCTCTGCCGCCAGGTGCAGGACGGCGACCTGCGCAACCGCTGCCTTGGGATGGTGCTGCATGATGCGTCCTACTGCAGCCAGATAACGGAAAACGAGTCGCGCAGCTCGTGCATGGGATACACCACCGACACGCATTAGCAGGGCTGAAGCGGAGAGCCATATTAATTATTCAAAAATTCAAAAAGAAAAAAAAGAAAGCAGGCCTTGTTCCCGGAATTCGGAATCCGCCCGGCGCGCTTTCTAGGTTGAGCAGTCCACTTTTTCCACGCAGCCGTCAGAGCCGCTCTGGTAGTTGACGTTGCCGTTTTGCTCCCAGCAGCTTACCGCCTGCTGCACAAGCCCGTCCTTCACTGTGCAACCCGGCCTCTGATTCTGCGCCATGCTTTTTCCTGCCTGCTCATTAAGGGTGATGCAGTTGTAGGCAGTCGCGCATCCGCTGCCATCCTTTGCGGTGTCAATGACGTTGCCTTTCATGCTGCAGGCATCGCGTTCCTGCTGCGTCGGCGGGGTTACCGATGGGCAGGAAACCGGCGCAAGGCACTGCGAATAATATGCCATCGTGGGCTTCTCGCGCGTCATGCCCGTGAGCTGCCAGTTGGTGCTTCCCTGGCCCGGGAAAGTGCCGCTTGCCACGAATGAGAATGGCACGTCGTCAAGCTGGTGGGCGCAGACGACAATCTGCCCTTCCATGTTGCTTGCTTTTGCGGAAATCGTGAAAATCTTGCACTCCAGCCCTGCGACCTTGTCAACGCCGCCTGCTGTAATCGAGTAGTCCCCATTGCCGCCCGACACCGCGACGTTTTTCAGGAGCACTGGCTTGGTCGCATTCCATATCTCGTCTGACAGGAGCTTTTTGCCGCCCCTGGCTGCGAGCGTCTGCGCCATGAACCCCAGGTCAAAGTCGCTCACCTTTGGCGTGGCGGTGTCAAAGGCAATGTCGGGCCCGCTCAGGCTGTCCGAGTAGACCACTTCGCCCGTATCCAGATAGGCGGTCAATTTCATGTAATTGGACCCCATCTGCCCCTGCTGGCTCGCGGTCATGAAGCCGTTGAGCGCCGGCCTGCCTCCGCACTCGGTCTTCTCGTCGAAATAGTAATCAAAGTTTATTTTCTGCTCCGCATGCCCCTGCTGCATGGGATTGGAAAACAGGTAGGAAAGGTGAATCGGCCTGAAAGGCGGCGGTTCCGCAGCCTTGGTCGCATTAGCCATCGGCGTTGCATTAGTGGCATTTTTCACAGGTTCCGCCGCAGGCTGCGAAACATTCTGTGCAGGTTCCTGGGGCACGGGCTGCTGCACGGGAGGAGTTTGCGGCCCGGCGCAGCCAAACATAAGAAGCAATGCTATTGCAAGCGACACCAGAACAAGACCCTTCATCATACCACCCCGAAGGTGATTCCCTGCCAAGGTAAATAAGGCTTGCGCTCAGCCCGGCACTTTGCAGGCGGCCCCCGGCGGCAAAAACATTTTTCCAAAAAGGCAGGGCTCCGCGCCTCGAATGCCTGCTGCGTCCGCCTTACAACAATCACGGGTGCGCGAAAGCCGCACGGGCGTCAGCCCGTGGTTGTTGACCCGCTTGCTCCGCCTTTGCCTTTTTAATGATGCACCGCCCAACGCCATATGCAAATTCTAAATGATGGCAAAAAGGTGAGCGCATGGATTTGGGTTGGGGAAACGAGAAGGCAAGCAAGTTCGTGACGAACGTCGGGCTCATCACAAGCGACGGCCCGAACGGGCAGAATATCATGGCTGCGGAATGGACTTACTATGTCTCATGGTCGCCTGCGCTCATCGCGGTGCACCTTGGCGGCGGAAAGACGGCAAAGGCAACTTCTGAAAACATAATGGCGGCGCGCGAGTTCGGCGTGAATCTCGCATCGTCGGGCCAGAACGTAATCGCCAGCATCGCAGGCGGCTCCACCGGGCGCGAGGTGGACAAAATCGCCGTCCTTCGGGAAATGGGTGTGCAATTCTATCCTGCCAAAAATATCAAGCCGCCCATGCTTGCAGGGGCTGCAATGAATGCCGAGTGCAGGCTGGTTGAGGCAAAGGAGCTTGGCGACCACACGATGTTCATAGGGGAGGTCGTTTCAATCAGCACCGACCAGGCAAAGGAGCCGCTGCTCTACTCGTTCGGCAGGTACTATGAAAAGGGCGGGCAGCTGCACAAGCCAGAACAGGCAGTGCTTGACCAAATCGCACAGCTCAAGGCGAAGTTTGCAAAAAAGAAAGCCTAGCTGCCAAGCGGCACTGCGCTGCGCATTGGGCAGGCATCGCATCTTTTCAAGGAAGGAAGGCGAGATAATGGCTAGCTGTCCGTGCAAAGCCTAGCGCTTCTTCGCGCGCTTCCCTTTTTTCTCCTTCTGGCTTTTTTCCTTCTTGTATTCGACATACGAGTACACGAACGTGGCAACCGCGGCTGCAACCACGACGGCAATTGACGCGGCGAACATCTGCGGCATGAGCACGCCCAGCAGCGCGACCACGCCTGCCGCCATGAACATCTTGCTGCCGAGCGCATGCGTCTTGTTCCACACCCGCTCTGATGAAAGCGTCCATGGTGTCCTGATGCCGACGAACCAGTTCTGCTTTGCCTTGCCGAGCACCATCCCTACATATAGGAAAAGCGCGCCAAAGGCAGGGGCGAGGAACTGGACGAGGTTGAACGAATTGCCCAAATTATATGCTATTGTTAGCAAGTAAATATAGTATAGGAAAGCGATTATGACCGCCACCATCCCGTCATACTCCTTCTGGAACCGCAGGTAGTTCTCCTTTTTCGGGTCTATCGCCGGGAGCACATAAAAGAGGGCGAACATCACAGCCCCCAACAGTGGCATGAAATATATCCCAATGTCGCGCGGCATGTAGCCATCCACGTTTCCCTCAAAATTCCAGTGCGACGCCACCCTGTCCGGCATCATAGGGCAAAAATAATATGCAGTGATGAATGAAAGCACGACCAGCGCTATCGATAGCATTTGCAGTTTCCTTATTTTCATTTCATCGCCTCTTGGGCATTTTTTTGTTGTATTCGTAAATTTGATAATTTACGAATGCGGACAAATTTCTCTAGAAATTTGTCCCTGCAACAATTAAAAACAGCCGCCCTCGCGCCCTGCCAACTTAGGCGCACCCGGGCTAGTTCGTCCTTTCCAGAGTGTAGTTGCCAGCCATTGTCCCGTTCATGGTCCATTTTCCGGAAACTACCCTATCGCCGTTCGAGCCGCCCGCATCCGCGCCAAGGAGCACCGCCTCGTCATAGCCGCGCACATCTATCCCGTCTTCCCATGTGCACCTGCTCGCCACAAGATGGGGATATTGCTTCTCGCCGTTTGCCACGGCATCTGCGTCCTGGCGCGGGTATGCCGCAAATTCCAGCCCATATGCCTCGCTTATGTACATCGCACCCTCCGAGGTAACCTGGGTGTCGGGCCGCATGTCTATCAGGCCGCTTATGGGAGAAGTTATCGTCCGTGTGCTGTTGAAGCGCCCGTCAATGCTCATGTCCCGGCTGCCGTTTTCTGCGCCGGCTGGCAGGTTCGGGCAGTTCTTGAAATTGAAATCCTTCCCCTCCAAGTACGCAGCCAAGTCAAACGGCACTGTGAAGCGCACGCTGATTTCCATCGAATAATTATAATCGCCGCAGCGCCCGTTTTCAATCCCGTTGTGCGCGCTGCCTTCCAGCATCCCTTTCCAGTAAGTCGGATAGCAATAGTCCACGTACGCGGGCGTTGCATTGGCCGTGGCATTGCCGGGTGGGGCGGCTGGCGCGCTCGCGTTTGCCCCCTCAGATGTGCCGTTTGGCAAAACCGCCGGCTGCCCCCCAGACGGAGCAACTGGCATCTCCGTGCCTGCCTCTGCCGGCTGGGCAGGCGACGCTTCGCCCTGCCCTGCAACCGCGCTCCCATTGCCCGCCGGAATGATGCTGGCCGACCCAGTCGTCCCGCCGTTGCCTATGCATCCTGCAAGCAGGAGCGAAAACGTGAGCAAAAGCGCGGCAAATTCAAAACGCATGGTTGCACCTCATTGTTTCAGGCGCGCAAGAATTAAAGAAGCTGCTTCTCAGTCAAAGCTTATCGTTATCTTGGAGCCGTCAGCCACAGTGCCCTGCGTTTCGGCTGCAGCCCCCTGCCCTCCCGCCACCGCGCCATGATTTTCCTTTGCATGCGGCTTTTCATTTTTCTTATCCGCCTGCCGGGCACGTTCGCCTTCCACCGCGTAATAAAGGGCGCACTTGGCATCGTGCTGCTTTTGGCGGTCCTTCACGGCAACCCCGATAAACGCCGCGGCAAGCAGTGTGCCAAAAGCGGCGCTAACCGCATTTGGGCTTATCCCGTGCTCGCTTAAGAACTGGCCAATGCCCGTCGCCAAAAATCCGAGCTTCTCAAGCTGAATCGCCGCTATGCCAAAAAGACTCGCCGCAGCCATCCAGGCATTTTTCAGGTCTGAGCCAAGCGTGTGCATGCCGAGATGCCCGCTTATCACCGGCAGGCGCTTGGAAAACAGCGAGGCTATTTTTGACGGTTTCACATTGTAAATGTCCAGTTCAAGATATATCGGCAATCTCTTGAGCTTCAGCGCCTCTGCAAAGCGCTTGAAAATGACGAGCTTTCTCTTCCCTCTTTTGTGCATTATCGCCCCGAAGCGGAATTTGCCGTCCTTGTCTGCAACGATGTTGAGCACTTCCTTCGCGCATGGGCAGCTGGCGGCAAACGCGCACTTGCCGCTGTCCTGCTGGCCGATTTTTTCAGATGCGCACAGAAGCGCGTGGGTTATCCGCTGTCCAGTGGGCATTTTCAATCGTTGCCATTTCCGGCAGTCCGCCGGGCAGGGGGTCGCGCAGTTCTTGCCCTGGGCCACAAGACGTTCTTTTTTAGCATGCTGGAAAACAGGCGGCATTCATCTCCCATTTGTTATTCTGCTGCCACATGTTTATAAAACACCAGCATCGCCTGCAAAAATCAAAGGAAGGAAAAACAAGGAAAAGAAAAAAAAACAAAAAGGAAAAACGGAAAAGCTTACTTCTTCTTTTCGCATGTCCCGCAGCTGTCGCACTTGCACACGAAGGGCATGGCGCCGCGCAGGAGCATGTAAAGGCCGAATATCAGCCATGGGCTGTACGCAAGCATGTTCAGGCCTACAGCAACGAGCCCCAATCCTGCCAGTATCTTCAAAGCGTTCTTGCACATGCAGCATCCCATAAAATTTCCTCCGGGCCTACTGTCGAAGGCTCCACTACATGCCGTCATCAGGACAAGCCTTCAATATGTCGCCCGAGGCTAATTCTCTTGCTTTCTTTAAATAGCTTTCGTGCGCCATCGGCGTCAGCCCGTTTCGAGTGCTTGCCTAATCGCTCCCTGGCGCCGAAACAAGCGGCTTTTCCTTGAGCAGCATGTTTGGCAGGGCTCCGGTGTCTTTCTTCACAACGGCGCTATCCGCCCGCTTCTTTGGCGCCCCCAATGCCTTGCTTGAGTCAAACGCCGCCTTTTCATTTTTCCAATGCGTGGTGTCTGCCACGCGCATCTCCTTTTCCCTAAGGATATTCTCAATAGACTCTTTCTTGCACGAATAGAACAAGGGCAGCGCGGCGAGCCCAAGCACTGCCGCCAGCACAACGCGATTCCGCACGTTTCTCATCTGCATGACGCAGTTTCTGCATGAAAGTATTTAATCATTGCCAGCTGCGCGGCGAGCCGAACAAAAGTGCCATTGTTTATAAACTCCGGCAATTCCATCAAGGACAGGTGATTTGAATGGCAGAAAAAGTACAGGCAGTCGAAACGGGCCCAATAGCCCTGGCGTTGATAATCGCAGCATTGCTTTTCTCAGGTGCGTTCTATTTCGCGCCCCAGAAGACCATGCTCTCAACCTCGCAATCCGCAACGCACGTGCTCTCGGTGTCGGCGGACGCGCAGAAGGAAATTTCCCCTGACAAGGTGGAAATGACTTTCTCGGTGGTGAGCCGCGGCGCAGACCCGGCAGCGATACAGGTTGAGAACGATGCAAAGCTCAGCGCGATAAAGGCGTCGCTTTTGCAGCTCGGCATCCCGGCGGCAAACATCCAGACGGTGGGCTACTCGCTTGACCGCTGGCAGGAATACAACAAGTCCCGCGAAACCTACGACGACAAGGGCTACCAGCTCTCAAACTCGCTCCGCGTGGTGAGCTATGATGTCTCGCAGGCAGGCACCATGCTCAAGAGCGCGGTGGCTGGCGGCGCAAACGACGTCTCCGGCATAAGCTTCGGGCTTTCAGACAAGCTGCGCGACAGCACATACAGCGCGCTTTTGAAGACCGCGTCCTCGCAGGCCAAGGCAAAGGCTGAAACAATGGCATCCGCGGCAGGCGTGAGCATAGTCAGCCTTTCATCCATGAACGAAGGCTACAGCTACTACGCTGCGAAGTCAAACGTGAACTACAGGACCATGGACGCAGCAGTAGGCGGGGCAGTGCCATCTGCAGAGATATCCGTCTCCGCAGGCACGGTTGAAGTCACCGCGCAGGTGAGTGCGACCTACGAAGTCTCAGGCTGAGTTTTTTCCCTTTTTCTTTTTTTTTCTTTCTTCTTTTTTTATTGTATATGTAAATCCTATCGGCATCGAGCCGCGGCTCGATGTCTGATGCATTTTGCTTCGCAAAATGCACATCGGATTTCCATATGCGGACAAAGTCTGTCCGCAGACTTTGTCCTTATTTTTATTCCTTATTTTTCATTGTAGTGGAATTTCTACAATTCCACTGCTGAAAAACTTCTCTGGAAGTTTTTCATTGTCTTTGCTTTTTGCCTTTATCCTGCCCGCCAGCCCCGGCGCGGGTGCGGGCGCATTGAATTAAAAACAATGGCAGCGTGGCAATCTTGCCAGCCATTGCATCCGGTGCAGCGCCTTGCCAGGCGTTGGGCAGCATGTGCGTGGCGGCAGGGGGGAATGCCATGAAAGGCGGGATTCTGGAAGGCAAGGTCGCGGCAATAACCGGCTCTACATCGGGCATAGGCCTGTCAATCGCGCAGGATTTCGCAAAAGCCGGGGCTACGGTGATAGTCAACGGCACCCGGCCTGAAAAAGTGCAGGCTGCGCTGCAAACCCTTCCCGAGGGCTGCTGGGGCGAGGCATTCTCGGTCGCGGACAGCAAGGCGGTGGCAAGCTTCTTTTCCAAAGTCGGAGGCAAGCACGGGAAGCTGGACATTCTCGTGAACAACGCCGGCATCGGCAAGACCGTGCCCACCGTGAAAATGAGCGACGACGAGTGGCACGAGATGCTTTCCATCCACCTTGACGGCACCTTCTTCTGCACGCGCGAGGCGCTCAAGCTCATGATTCCGAAAAAGAGCGGCAAGATAATCAACATGGCCTCGATATGCGGGCTGACCGGCTGCGCTTCCGCGCCCCATTACTCGGCGGCAAAGGGGGGCATGCTCGGCTTCACCAGGGCAGTTGCACGCGAAGTGATAGGCTACGGCATCCACGTGAATGCCATTGCGCCGGGCTACATAGACACGCCGCTGCTCGAAGGGCTTGACAAGGCGTCCCTTGACTACGTTGTTTCGCAGATACCCCAGGGCAGGCTCGGCACGCCGCAGGAAATTTCCACGCTCGCCCTCTGGCTCGCTGGCGATGGCGGAGACTTCATGGTAGGCCAGGCGGTGAGCCCCAACGGCGGGCAAGTGATTTTCTAGGCAGGCGCCCTCCTTCCATTTTTCTGCCTTATCTGTTTTTCATTTTTTTGCCGTTCCCGCCCTGCTTTCATTGCCAGTTGGGCAATACCCCGCCGCTTGCGGCGGGGCCCAACTGGCAATATTTCGACCGAATGGCGATGATACCCCGTCCACTTTTTGCCACGGGCAAAAAGGGACCCCTTTTTCGCTGTTGCGAAAAAGTGGGCTGCTTGCAGCGGGGCGCGACCAGAACGGCGAACCGTTCTGGTGCGCAGCAGAACGTTGCGACGTTCTGCTTGCGCCTTCGGTCGAATTCATTCAGAATCAAGCTGCCTTATCCTTATCCGCAACTGTTTTTCCGGCGTCGAGCCGTGCTTTCTCGTCAGCGTTTCTCTTTATTCCCGCATATGTTGACGGCCAGACCGCCTCGCGCGCAACATCGTCGCTTTTGCCGCTTGCGCGAAGCTTCCTATATTCAGACATCCTGCTAACTTCGTTCTCTTCTGCCATAAAAATACCCCTGAATAAGCGATAATCCCCCAAAAAAAAGAAGAGAACGGCAAATCCGCAATTATATGCGCGCAACTGCATATAATAGGGTCAGTACGATTGCTGCGCGATGATTTTTGCAGGGTGCGCCCAGGCAACTAACGCGCCATCCCGGCCCTCTCATTGAGTTGAATCCGGCGCCTCGGCGCATCCCATCCCGCATCAACTGCTGAAAAATCTGCCGTCAGATTTTTTCAAAATCCACGAACCCCTGCCGCGGGTCGAGATTGACGAGCCTCACGCGGATTTTCTGCCCTACCCTCGCGCCTTTGACAAAATGGACGAGCCTTCCCTCGACAGGCGGGGCAAGCAGCCGCGCGTAAATCCCCTTTTCGGATGCGCCCGTGACAATCGCGTCGAAGGTCTCGCCCATTTTTCCTGCAAGGAGGGTCGCGGCTTCCGACTTTACCATGAACCTTTCCACCCTTTTCGCAGCCATCTCCCTGTCCGTGCATCTTGCCGCGGCCTCTGAAAGCTCCCTCTTGCCATAGGGCGAGCGCGCGCCCGCAAGGGCGGTTTTGATGAGCCTCTGGATTATCAAGTCAACATAGCGCCTGTTCGGCGCAGTGCCGTGCGTGTAATGCGTCACGGCCAGGCAGAAGTGCCCGATTGGCTTTTCCTTGTCGTGCAGCACATATTCGCCCGCGCCAATCATCTTGACGACTGCCAGCGACAGGTCCGGGAACCTTTCCGGGTCCACTGCCTTCTGCGCCGCCAGGAATTCCGAGAGCGCCTTTGCGGACGGCTTGCTTGGAAGCGCAAACCCCTTTCCCTTGGCAAGAAGCCTTATTCCCACCCAGTCCTTCGGCTCCCTCACCACGCGGTGTATCGAAGGCACGTTCCTTTTCTCCAAAAAGCCAGACATCACGCCGTTCGCGCCAATCATGAAATTCTCGATGATGTGCATCGCCCTGTTCTCTTCCACCACTGCCAGCCCCAGCACCTGGTCGTCCTTGATTACCGCGCGCGCTTCCATGGACTCCAGCTCAAGCGCGCCCATGTTCATCCTGTGCCTTTCCAGCCTCTGCGCGGCCTTGTCCTGCAGGAAAATCTGCTCTTCCATGCCCTCCACATCCGCAATCCTCCCCGGGATGGGGCCGGTGCCGTCAAGCCACGCAGCCACCTGCTCATAGACGAGCTTTGCCTTGTTCCTCACGATTGCGCGGTAAATCCCGCCCGGGCGCACCAATCCGTCCGGAAGCACGGCAAACTCGGCAACGACGGCGAGCCTGTCCTGCCCTTCGGGGAGCGAGGACATGTCCTTCGAGAGCCTGTCCGGCAGCATGGGGAACGTCTCGATGCCGGTGTAAACCGACGTGGTGTTCCCGCACGCGTGATTGTCCGAGGCGGAATCCTTCGGCGCGTAAACGTCAACGTCCGCGACCCCAACCTTTACGTGTATGACCCCGTCCGCGCCGGCTTCGCAGTACTCTATCTGGTCGAGGTCCATTGTGTCGTAATTGTCTATTGAAGACCAAAGAAGCCCGCGTGCGTCGCGCACATCCTTCCCCTCGCGGATGCTCACCCTGCTCTTGAGCGCATCCACCTCGCGCATCACGTGCGGGGGGAAATCCGCGACAAACCCGTACTTCTGCATCGCGTCGCGCGCGATTTTATGGAGGTCAATGTTCTCGAACCTGCGCGCCATCTTTTCCTGCGTGCGCCCCGAGCCCGCCTGCCGCCGGCCCGCGCCTTCACTTTGCATCGCGGACCCCCGCGTTTGCGGCTGTTCGAATCCGCCCCGGATGCGGCTTGGCTGCGCTGGCCTGCCGTATGTAAATTGCCCTGCCGGATTATCGCCGCCCTGCCGCCTTTGCCCGAACCCGCCGCGCTTCTGCGCGCCGGAATGCGAATGCCTCTTCCTTGAGTTTCCCATGGCACAAATGCGCCAGCCAGGATTAAATACCTGACGCTGGATTTTGCGGCCAAGCATAACATAATAAACAATTCCCGCAGTATCCTTGCATGGGAGAAACAAGCCACGTTCCAAAAAAGGTATTTTTCACGAAAGGGGTGGGCACGCACAAGGACAAGCTCACGTCGTTCGAGCTTGCGCTGCGCGATGCGGGGATTGCAAAATACAATCTCGTCACCGTGTCGTCTATCCTTCCGCCGTTCTGCGAAGTCATCCCCAAAAGCAAGGGGCAGCCGCTTCTCAACGACGGCGAAATCGTCTTCGTGGTGCTTTCAAGGAACGAGTCCAACGAGCACAACAGGCTCATCTCCGCATCGGTGGGCGCGGCAGTGCCCGCGGACCGCTCGCAGTACGGCTACCTCAGCGAATACCACTCGTTCGGCGAGACCGACGACAAGGCAGGCGACTACGCCGAGGACCTGGCGGCATCCATGCTCGCCTCCACGCTCGGCATAGAGTTCGACGTGAACCAGAGCTGGGACGAGAAGGAGACGCTTTTCAAGATGAGCGGGAAATTCGTGAAAACCACCCACATCACCCAGTCAATCGTGGTTGACAAGCAGGACGAATGGACGAGCGTGCTCGCCGCCGCGGTGTTCATACTTTCCGACCCCGATGAAAAGGACGCCCACGGCAACGGCAAGGCAAATGACAAGGATGGCAAAGCAGAAAACAAGGCGGTCAACGAAGCCAAGGCCGGCGACAACGGCAAGCCGGCGCCTTCCTCTGCGGAAAAGCAATGACTTTCCCGCGCCTGATTTTCCTTCAGCACTTTTTTTGGCAGGCATATTTCCACGGCGTAATGTAAAGCTAGCTTGACATAGCATTTTAAACTTATGTAAACAATACTTGACATGCACGAGGGCGCCTGCAAGACAAATTTCCAGGGAAATTTGCCTGCATTGGAAATTTATAGGATTTCCAATACAAAAGCGAAAGGCGCCGCAAATGTGCAAGGTGTTTGCTATGTTCGGAAAACCCGAATGGTTCGAGCGAAGGAAATACGGCGGCTGGGGCCTCATGCCGAAAACAAAGGAAGGCTGGCTCTACGTGCTGGCGATTGTCATCCCGTTCATCATTCTCCAGGAACTTTCCTTCCTGGCTGCGGATGCCCGCACAGCGCTGACTGCCGGATGGGCGCTCTTCATATGCTTTGACGTGCTTGACATGATGCTCCGCATGAAAAAGGACGAGCGCGAAACTCTCCACGAGGCAATTGCGGAAAGGAATGCCGCATGGGTGATGGTGACTGCGCTCGCGCTCGGAGCCATATATGAGGCAACGGCAAGCTCGCTTGCCGGGGCGCCTTACGTTGACCCGATTCTCGTGGCTGTGCTTTTCGCAGGCCTGGCGGCAAAGGCAATCACGAACTGGAAGCTTTCAAAGGAGAACTGACCAACATGAAAAACAGCGTGCAGGAACTCCGGAAGGCGCGCAATCTCACGCAGGAAGCGCTTGCGGAAAAGTGCGGCGTTTCGCGCCAGACGATAATCGCAATCGAGCAGGGGAGGTTCAACCCTTCACTGCCCCTTGCCTTTGCCATCACGCGCGCGCTCTTTGCAAAGAAAATCGAGGACGTGTTCGAAGGCTAGCCCGCCATCGCCATCATTCGTTTTCCTTTTCCCGCGCCGTCTCCGGGGTTTGCGCGTATTTTATGGTCCTTTCCACTTTTTTCGCGGCATTCTCCCTCTCGGTGCACCATGCCGCAAGCTCGGACAGCTCTGCCTTGCTGTAAGGGGTTGCGGTGTGCGCCGCCGCAGCCTTTACCAGCCTCTGGACAACCAGGTCCATATATTTCTGGTTTGGCGACGTCCCGATAAGATTGTCGGCATCGGCGATGCAGAAGTATTCAACCGGCTCCCTCTTGTCGAACAGCGCATATTCTCCTGGCCCCAGCAGCGCGGCAATTTCCCGCGACAAATCCGAAAACCCCCCGGGGTCTTCCTTCTTTTCCTTTGCCAGGAAATCCGAAAGCGCATGCGCGTCCGGGTCGGCTGGCAGCTGGAAGCCTTTTGCCCCTGCAAATTCCACCATGCCGTACCAGTCCTTCGGGATTACCACCACTTTGCGCATCGGCGATATTCGCGCGCCCTCCAGCAGGCCCATCATGCCCCTGTTCGCGCAAGCCATGAAATTCCCGATTATCAATTTTGCCCTGTCCGTCTCAACAATGCACAGGCCGAGCGTCTTGTCCGCCGCAACGGGCGCGCCGGCCATTTCAGCCCGATGTTTGCTGAGCCTTTCCGACGCTTCTTCCTGGAGCCTGAGCTGCTCGACGATTTCAGGCATCTCCTCGAACAGTTCCTGCGTTTCACTTACGCCCTGTCCGCCCTCCGCCTCATCCGCCTGGCGCCCCTGCCCGCCATCCGGGCCGGCGGCCCCGAGCAGCGCGCTCACGTCGCCCGACGCCATCTGCGCCCTGTTCCTCACGAATGCGCGGTAGATTTTCCCGAACCGCACATCCCCGGTCAGAAGCACGGCGAACTCCACCACTATCGCCAGCCTGTCGCAATCCGCCGGGAATGCCGACAGGTCGCCGGACAGCTGCTCGGGCAGCATGGGGAACGATTCCTTCCCCGGATAAACGGAAGTGGCATTCACCTGCGCGCGCTCGTCCAGTATGGAATCTTTCGGCGCAAATGCATCCACGTCGGCAATTGCCACTTTCACAAGTATTTCCCTGCGCTGCCCGCGCTCGCAGTATTCGAGCTGGTCCAGGTCATGCGAATAGTAGCTGTCAATGGACGACCAGAGAAGGTGCCTCAGGTCAGGCAGCGTGGCGCCGACTTTTTTCACCGTGAACCCGTCATGCGCATTTGCCTTCGCATTCACCACGAGGGAGAATTTGTTCTCAAAGCCGTACTTTTCCATGGTGTCCTGCGCAAGCATCTGGAGGTTGAGTTCAGGCATGCGCCTCGCGGCCTCTTCAGCCTCGAGAATCATCCTGCGCCGCGCGCGCTCGGCATATTTGGGGTTCCTGCGCGGCTTGGGCGCGCTCTCTTCCTGCGGCTTTCCGCGCGGGCGCGAGCGCCCCGGCGCCTTGGAATCGCTCCTCGAGCGCGCTTTCGCGCGCACCCTGTTGAATCGTGTCATGGTGGAATAGGCGCACGGGAGAGGATAAAAAGGCGACGGCTGGCGCGCAAAAAAAAAAACGCCGCCTATTTAAAGCTGGAAGACGGATTTCCCACCATGGGATACGCGCTCGAGGCGGAAAACCTCGGAAAAGTGTACGGGAAAAAAGTCGTCCTCTTCAACTTCTCGCTTAAGGTAAAGGAGGGCAGCATATTCGGGCTGCTGGGCCCGAACGGCGCGGGGAAAAGCACGTTCATACGGATTGTTTCTGGCCTTGAGGAGCAGGATGACGGCACGCTGGAGCTTCTCGGGGCAAAAGCGGGGAAAGCGAGCAGGCGGCAGCTCGGCGTCGCGCCTCAGGAAAATTCGGTCTATCCCCTTCTCACCTGCATGGAAAACCTCCTGTATTTCGGCTCGCTGTACGGCGTCACCGGCAAGGCCGCGCGGGCGCAGGCGGACAGCCTGCTTTCGCAGCTCGGGCTGCAGGATAAAAGGGACGTGGTCGCCGATTACCTGAGCGGCGGGATGAAACGGAGGCTCAGCCTCGCCTGCGCGCTCATGCACAGGCCAAAAATCATCATGCTTGACGAGCCCACCACCGGGCTTGACCCCGCAACAAGGATAAAGATGTGGGAGACTGTGCGCAAGGTCGTGCGGGACACTGGCGCCACGCTCATACTCACCACTCATTACATGGAGGAGGCCGAGGCGCTGTGCGGCAGGATAGCGTTTGTGAACGCCGGCCAGGTGGTGGCCGAGGGCACGCCGAACGAATTGAAGCGGCGCGTCGGGAAGGAAATCGGCAAGCTTTCAAGCGTGCCGGGCAATGCCGAAAACGTGGTCCGCATCATCAGGGAAATGGGTGGCATGGACAACGTGACCGCCACCGAGCACGGGGTGGTGGTCGAGTGCAAGGACATTGCCTCGCGGCTCCCGGAAATAGCAAAGGCGCTGGAAAAGCACGGCGAGACCGTGGTCGAGATGTCCGTTTCCCGCCCGTCGTTGGAGGACGTGTTCCTCAAGATGACCGGCCTGAAATTGCGCGAAGTTGGCAAGGCAGACGCGGTCAAGAAGAATTGGAGGGGTGAACAGAGTTGAACCTGTGGAGCGAAATCGGGAAGGACGGGCGGCAGTTCATGCGCGAGGGGCGCACGCTCATGCTCCTGGTAGCCGCGCCGCTGATTGTCCTCCTTACCATGGGAATGATTTTCTCGGGCGACTCCACGCTTGTCGGGAAAACCGCGATAGGCATATGCGACCTGGACGGCAGCAACGCATCCGCGCTTTTCGTGGCGGGGATAACGAACTCCAGCGAAATCGCGGACTACAGCCAGAATGCGGATTGCCGCGCCAGCATGGAACAGGACGTGCGCTCGGGCAAGCTCGCGGCAGGCCTCGTGATACCCGCCGGGTTCGGGTACGGGATGGAGCATGGCGACACCCAGAACATATCCATGCTGCTTGACAATTCCAAGTTCCAGGTCTCCCCCTCGATAGAGGCGGCGGTGCTGGCAAACATACAGGCGACCAACCAGCGCATAGGCGCGCAGTTCATACTTTCGGTGTGGGACAGGCTGGACGCGGCGAACGAAAAGCTCGGGACGATATACGCCGACATCAACGAAACGCGCGACAGGGCGAGCCAGATGAAATCCGACCTCCAGAAAACCGCGGACTCGCTCAGCGCCCTCGACATCGGCAGCGTGCGCGACGAGGTTCTGCTTGCGAACAGCACGGTTGCGCAGACCATGGTTTCGCTCGACACCGCGGAGGGCAACCTCACGAAAATAGAGTCCAACTTCGCGGACTACCAATCCACGCTCAACCAGACCGAGGCTGACCTGATTGGGATAGACGACACGATTGCAAACATAAGCGGCTATGTCCGCGACGCAAAGGGCGGGTTGAACTGCACCAACCCGGTGTTTTTCGCAGCCTGCGCCCCGCTCGATTCCCTCAACGCGAGCGTGGAATCCGCCCGCCAGTCCGTCGGGCAGCGCCTTGCCAAGGTAAGGAAGGCTGAAATTGACCTTGCCGCGGCAAACCTCACCATCCAGGAATTCAAGGCGAACATAGCAGCCGCAAAAATCGGGGCGAACGAATCCGTGGAAAGCATACGGCGCATGCAGGAGTTCGTGGGCCAGCTTGAAAGCAACAGGGCCGACTCGCTGCGGACGCTTTTGGAAGTTGACAAGTCCCTCGACGAGCTGGTTGGGAAGACATACGATTTGGAAGCGATAATCACGGACAGCCGGGGCCAGATAAGCAGCATAACCTCGCGCTCGCCGCAGTTTATCATTTCCCCCATGCTTGCCATGCCTGACTACATTTTCGGCAAGCGCCCGTTCTTCGAGTTCATGCTGCCCAGCGTCCTTCCACTCATACTCATGTTCGTCTCGCTCTTCCTCGCGTCCACCTCGCTCGTGAAGGAGAAGCACGGCGGCACGCTCGCGCGCGTCTATACCTCGCAGGTGAACAGGCTCGAATACGCAACGATAAAGGTGCTGAGCTATTCCGTCCTCCTGGTGCCGGTGGCGATATTGCTTGCGCTGATTGCGTCGTTGTTCTACAACATGTTCGCGCTGCCAGACCTTGGCACGTGGTTCTACGTCCTCCAGGCGCTCTCGCTCCTCATACTGGCATTCGTTTCCCTGGGGGTCGTGATTGCAATATACTCCGAATCCGAGGCAACCGCGTTCCTTGCATGCCTCGTGGTCGGGCTGCCCCTGCTGTTCCTGAGCGGGCTCCTGTTCCCGTTCGAGTTCATGCCGCCCCTGGTCTCGGCGTTCGGGCTCGTCTCCCCGCTCACTCAGGCGATAGTGGGCATGCAGTCCACTCTCCTCTACCACACGCCGCAGGCGGCAAGCTCGCTCGCGCTCCTTGCCTATGCGGTGTTCTTCACGCTGGTTGCCGCGCTGTCGCTGAAAAAATAAAGAAATATGCCGTGACGGAAAAGCGCGCACTATAAACAACAAGCGCACATTACCTTTGCAAAATCTGGTTCTTGCTTTTGCCGCAAGTGCACTTCTTCACCATCGAGCTGTATTTATGCCAGCAGTATCCGCAGCAGTACGATTTCATTTTTTCACCTAAGCTTACCAATGCTCCCTGACCCCTGTGCTTGCCATGCGAGAAGATAAACCACTTGCATTTCGCACCATAGCCGTATTAAGCAGCCTGCCGCTCGCTTCTCCAGCCGCGCGCAGCTTCCCGTCATCATCGAAAGCCCCAGCATGCGCGCCATTATCTGGTTGTACTGCTCAGGCTCTGCGGGCGTGGGCTTTCGCTTCGGCGCATCTGCCTCGCCTTTTTCCGTACGAATTGCCCTTGCCCATTATTTGTTCCACGTGGCATTCCAGTATGCCTGTACATCTGGCGAGAATGCCGAGATGCCGGCGTATTTGAGGCCGTAAGTTTCCTCAAGCATCAGGATGGTGTTGTAAATTATCATCCTTTCGCGCGAAGAGCCCGCCTTTATCTGGCCTGTTAGGACTGAAAGATATGAGATGAAATCATCCATCCCTAGCCCCGAGCGGTGCGAAACCATGGCAGTGTAGCCATTTTCCATCGCGCGCTTCATCACTTCAAGCGTGCCATAAACCGTGCCGTTCTGGTTGAGCTTTATCAAAACCGAGTTCGCAATCCCTCCCCTTATGCCCATGTTGAGGAGCGACTTGTTGGTGCAGAAAACGTCGTCACCCACAAGCTGTATCCGGTTGCCCATTGTTTTCGTGGAGTATTTCCAGCCCGCGTAATCATTCTGGGCGTGGATGTCCTCCATTGAAAGTATGGGGAATTCCTTCGCCATGCCTGCCCAGAAATCGCCCATCTGCGCAGGGGAGAGAAGCTGCCCGCACTCGAAATGGTATTTCCTTCCATGAGCCATCCCGTCGCTTTCATGCACCTCTTTCCCGAAAAATTCTGATGCCGCCGGGTCGACGGCAAGCACTATGTCCTTGCCGAACCTGTAGCCCGCCCTTTCCGCTGCCTCTTTTATGAACTTGAACGATTCGCGCGCGGTTGCGAACGGATTCGCATAGCCGCCCTCGTCGCCGATTGATATTGGCAGCTGCCTTTCTTTCAGCATCTTGCCCATCATTTTCCAGGTGCCGACGCCCATTTCCATTGCCTGCGCGGCATTTTCCGCGCCGACGGGGCCAATCATCAGCTCCTGCCCTGGAAAAGCGCCTTTCGCCTGCGCCGCATGCTTGCCCGCATTGAATACGTTCATGAACGGGACAGGAATGGAGAATGAGAATGGCGCGCCAACCTCCCGGTTCAGATAATCGAAAAGGGTCTCGCCCATTGCGTCAGCCCTCATGCGCGCGTATGCCGCCGAGAGGGGCAGTATGGCGTTTGCGCCAATCTTTGAGAAGTTTCCGGTGTCGTCCGCGCTCGCCAGGATGCGGTCAAACTCCCCCTGCGTCGTGGCAAGCGTGATCTTCCCCTCGACAAGCGGCGCGAGGATTTCCTTTATGTTTCTAACCGCGGTCTTTACGCCCTTGCCGTCGAAACGCTTGCCGCCGTCAAGAAGCTCCAATGCCTCGCGCGTTCCGGTGGATGCGCCCGAATCTACAGTGAAGAAGAAGGGTTTTCCGTCGGAGCGGATGATGCCCCCGAATACGGTTGGATTGCTGCGGGAATTGTAGCCTGTCCCCGCGACCACTTTCTTGATTTTCATATCTGCCAGTGCGACTACCATCCCATCACCGGCATTTTTATGGTCAAAAGGAGTAAAAAGGGAGGCGGCTATTCGCGCTAAGCCAGAACCCTTCCCAGGACAAAGAAGCAGATTGCGCCCACCAATGCTGAAAACGGTATGGTGATTATCCAGGCAAGGGCTATGTTCCTGCTCAATCCCCACCGCACGCTCCGCGCGCCCTTTGTTGCCCCGACGCCCATTATCCCGCCGGCTATTGCGTGCGTGGTGCTGACCGGAATGCCGAAGTGCGCCATGCCCACCAGCACCACCCCTCCGGCTGTTTCCGCGCAAAAGCCCTGGTAGGGCCGAAGCTGGGTGATTTTGTGCGCCATTGTTTTCACGATTCTCCAGCCGCCCAGAGCCGTCCCCAGGCTGATTGAAAGCTGGCACGCCACAATCACCCAAAGCGGGACGTCGAAGCTTTTCAGGAATCCGCCCACCACCAAGAGGATGGTGATTATGCCCATTGTTTTCTGCGCGTCGTTGGTGCCGTGCGTGACCGAATAGAAAAAGGCGGAGAATATCTGGAGCTTGCGGAACCACGCGTTTATTTTTGCAGGCGCGCTTTTCCGGAACGCCCTCATCACCGTGAGCGCGAGCAGCAGCGAGGCAACGAAACCCAGGAGGGGCGACACCACCATGAAAATCAACACCTTGGCAATGCCGTCCGCAATCAGGAAAGACGGGCCAACCGAGGCAAGCGCGGCGCCAATGAGTCCGCCAATGAGCGCGTGGCTGGAAGAAACCGGGATGCCGAAGTACCAGGTGATGATATCCCATATTATGGCGCCGACCAAGGCTGAAAGTATGATGATAATGAACTCCTGCTGCGGCACCACGCCCTGGATTCCAACGCTGTCTATGATGCCCGTGCCTATGGTGGCTGCAATTGCCGTCCCGAAAAAGATGGGGCCTATCATGTTCCCGAACGCGGCCATGGTGACTGCCTGCCCCGGCGTCATCACCCTGGTGGCAACTACAGTGGAGATGGCATTCGCGCTGTCATGGAAGCCGTTCAGGAAATCGAACACCAACGCCAGGGCGATGGTCAGGATGAGAAGTTCAATCATGGTCAAACCTGCGCGCGTTTCATCATCATGCCGGATTATGCATCATGCCTGGCTCTGGAGGCATGCCCGCCCATAGCTGGCCCTAAGAGTGCTTCATCACGATGTCGGATATGTAATGCGCGGTCTTGTCAGCCTTGTCAACGGCATTCTCCAGGCAATCCAGTATCTCCTTCTCCTTGAGCACCTCGATGGCGTCCTTTTTGGTGAACAGCTCCGCAAGCGCCTGCGCATACACTTCATCCGCCTTGATTTCCAGGCTCTTGATTTCCGCGAAATGGCCCGAAACCTTGTCATACGTCTTCGCGCTGTTGATGGCAAAAACCGCGCTTTGGAGCTCCTTTGTCTGCCTTGCGAGTATGGAAGCCAGCTTTGCCATTGCCGGCGTCGGCTTCTCTATCTTGTATATCAGGAGCAGGTGCGCGGCATGGTCGGTCAAATCAAGCACGTCGTCAAGCGAGGATGCCAGCGAGGAAATGTCGCTGTGGTCAATCGGGACGATGAAGGTCTTGTTCAGGGCGACGTAGATGTCGCGCATCAGCAGGTCGCCTTCGTTTTCAAGCTCCCTTATTTTTGCGGCCCTTGCCGGAACGCCGCGGAAGTCGCTGAACAGCGCAGACAGCTCCTGCGAGGCATCGTGCGCGAGCTTTGCCTGGTTTTCCATAAGCTCGAAAAAAAGCGTGTCCTGAGGCACAAAAAAATTCCTGAGCTTTGTCAAAGGCATCCCTAAAACCTCCCGTCTTCCCGGTTCCCGCACTCTTCCTCAAATGGGCGGGATATCTTTAAGAATGTTGATTTTGGCGCGCGCGGGCTGCGGGCTTTCTTGGCCAGGCGCCTGCGTTGGCGTTTTCAGCCGGCCTTTCCGAAGAACAGCGGCGCAGGCCTATTCCTCCCAGCCCGCATTGCCCTCGCCCCGCTCAAATGTCACGTTCTCGGCGTTGAGGTGCAGCGTCAGGTTTTTCACCGTGCCATTTTCCGCGCCAAACTCGAACGGGTTGCTCGTGAACATCATGTCGTCCGTCGGCGTGCCCGGGTGCGCGAACCTGTTCCCGCCAATCGGCACCAACGGGAGCCTGATTTTTGCGGGCCCAAGCGTGGCAGTAAGGTTCCCGTTCTCCTCAGCCACAACCATGGCCCCGTATCCCACGTTGGCATAATTTCCCGCATATGCGGAAAGCTTGAGCGCGGGAACGGCGGGGACCGGGCTGGCCTTTGTTGACTCCGCCGCCTTTTCCGCCTTGAATGCTTCCAGCATTGGCGTGGACAGGTCCGCAGTGCCATCGCCGAAGTACATGGCATAGAACTGCGAGGTGAGCGCATCAGAAAGGCTGGACTCCACGTTGTTGGTGAGTATCACAATTCCCGCCTTCTCCTTGGGCAGGAATGAAACCGAGGTGTGGTATCCGCCTATTGCGCCGCTGTGCGCAACTACGGGGCCGAAATTGGTTTCCTGGTAGAGCCAGCCCTGCGCATAGAACCCCGCGTTTTCCATGTTGTTGCTGAACGGCGTTTTGGGCGAGTGCACGTAATTGAGGTTTGCGGCGGTGAGAAGCCGCTTTCCGTTGTAAGTGCCGTTGCCCATCTGGAAAATGAGCCACTTGGACATGTCGGCGGCGTTCGAATTCACGCCTCCTGCGCCCGGCTCCCAGTATGCCATGCGCATTATTGTCGAGTCCCATGCGACCTGCTCGGGCGAAAGCGAGCCGTCAGTCGAGCGCGCGTACGCGTACGGAGTGGCGATATCCTTTGCCGCCATGAGCGAATCGTAGTCCGCCGAGCTATTTTCCATCCCCAGCGGCGCAAATATCTGCTCCTTCAGGTTTTCTCCCCAGCTCTTGCCGGTGATTTTCTCGATTATCAATGAAGGCAGGGAATAGACCGTGTTCTGGTATGCATACGTTGAGCGGAAGCTTGTGGCGGGCTGCGCGTAGCGGAGCGCGTGCGCCATGTAGCTGCTGTTGTACCCGATATACATCAACTCGTCGCCCCAGTGGTCGGAAAGCCCGCTCCGGTGCGCCAATGCATCGGTCACCGTCATCTCGTTGGCCACCCATGAATCATTCATCTGGAAATCCGGCATGTACTGCTTTATCTTGCCGTCCCATTCCATCGCGCCCTTCTCCACTTCCATTGCCACCAGCGTGGAGGCGAATGCCTTGGATGTCGAACCGATTGAGAAAACGGTTCCGGGCGTCACGGGCTCGCCTCCCGCCGACTTTGCGCCGTATCCCTTCAGGAGGAGCACCTTGTCCCCCTTCACGATTGCGACTGACATGCCCGTCACATTCCAGCCCTTGCGCGCCTTCTCCGCGTAAGCATCGAAATTCTCCACCACGCGCGCAAGTTCCGCATCGGTGGGCGGGTGGATTGCCCCTGCCGCTTGTGCATTCTGCCCCTGTGCAGAAGCCAAATTCCGCTTTATCCCGTCGTACCAGCTCCGGTTGAAACCGATTCCGGCGCAGTGCCCCTCTGTCTGGCATGAAATTGATGAGCACTCTGCGCACGGCGGGCACACCACGCACTGCGATGGGCAGGTGTCGGGCGAATAGCTCGAACAAGCCGCGCCCTGCACCCCCGCCGCAGAATGGGCCGAAGGCACAGAGGGAACAGATGGCGCCGAAGGCGCAGCCGGGAACTGCGGAATCCCATTGCTTGCCTTCTGCCCAGTGCATCCGAAAACAAGCATCAGGCACATCAAAACGGAGAAAACGGCAATTGCGCGCAAACTAGACATCAACACACCCCGCACGCGGTACGTGCGCAACCTCTATAAATGGTGAGGGCGGGCTGAATGCGCAAAAGGAGCGGCTTATGGCTTATATCCAGCGCCGCACTTTTTTCTTGTACTTCCTGTACTTTTCCCCGAATATTTTTTCGAGCTTCCGCTCTTCATTTGGAATGAACAACGCTCCGATTATCATTGCAAACATGGCGGGAAATGCAAACGCGGCCAGCGTTCCCAGCATTACGGCAACGCCCAACAATATGGCTGCCATCCCAAGATACATGGGGTTGCGGCTGATGCTAAAAGGGCCCTCTGTCACGAGCGCCGTGGGCATCTCGTAAGGCGATAGCGTTGTTTTTCCCTTTAAGAACAGCGCGCGGCTCCAGAACGCCATTGCCAACCCCAAGCCGATGATTATTGCCCCGAAATAAGTGTATGGGGCATAAATGACGGCCTGGGTGGGAAATGCGAAACTCAGCCAAATGGATAGGAGCAGCAGGATTATGAAATAGGTTTGCCCGTCTGCCATGGCGCTTATGCGCGCGAAAGGCGTAAAAAGCCGTGCGGAAGGGGGGCCCATCGCCCTAATCCCAATCTTCGCAGCTCGACCGTTCCGATTCTTCCTGCTTTTTGCTGTCAGCCATGGCGGCTTCGGCAGCCTCTTCCATTGCCAGCTCTTCCAATGCCTTGGCCTTCTTTTTCTCGGGTTCCTTGTCAGGTTTCATGCCATTCACCGCTAATATACTGGTTGCGCTTGTGAGCGCAAGACGTAAAAAAGCCACTGGAAGCACCGGCACCCTGCCCTACGAATCTTTAAATGCTGATTTTACGCCGTTTTTTGCATGGAGAAAATACGATTGAAGCTCACAAAAGCCGAAGAGGATTTTGTTAACAGCCGCATACGCTCTGGCGGGGCGGAAACACCCGGCGAAGTGATCCGGCAGTCCATTCTTTGGCTGAAATGGAGCGATGAACATGAGGATTGGTGCCAATACAAAAGAGAGGCAGCGGGCAGACCAAACCCCTGTATTTCCATTAAGTCCAGGATTGGTAGAAAGGCTTAAATATATGGTATGGCATACCATATATGCCTGGTTGAAACAGGCGGAGCTGGTGCCAAGAAGATGATGCAATGCACGACGTGCTGAAAAAATATGAAAAATGGCTTTCGAACGGCGACAGGATAGTCGTCGAAATCATCAACAGCGGGGATGCAAAATACAAGGGCGGAATCATGTACACGTTCCGCTGCATTGATGAAAACAAGGAAACAGTTTTTGCCGTGGAAAACTCGCATGGAAAGCCGCACATCCACGCAAAAGGAAGGACAGTTGAAGTTGATTTTGAAAATTGGAAAATGGCACTTGCCGCATTCGATGAATTGCTGGAAGCGCACAAGAAAAAGATGGTTTCATGGTAAAAATAGTAATCAAGAGCTGGCCCGAAATAGTCAAGGAGACAATAAGGGATGTCGAGGCCAGGATTCCCCAGAAAGAGGATAAGATAATTTACATTGAAAGCCTTGACGACGCGCGCAAACTCTTCACGCCCGAGCGGATAAAATTCCTCTCCACTGTGAGAAAGGAAAGCCCGGATTCCCTTTACGCACTTGCCAAGCTCCTGAAAAAGGACTTCAAGACAATCTCCACTGACGCGCGCATGCTCTCCAATGCGGGCATCCTGACGCTTGTTAGCCACAAAGTTGGCAAAAGGACCAAGGTGCGCCCGGTCTTCACAGGCAACGAAATCAACCTGGCCATTGCGGTTTAGTCTGCCTGCCGCTAATTTTTTTCGCCAATATTCCACCGGCACCCTGCCCTACGAATCTTTAAATGCTGATTTTACGCCGTTTTTTGCATATCAAAAATACGATTGAAGCTCACATCTCTTTTTAAGCATTTCTGTACATAAAAAGCCACATATATATTTAGGGGATTAAATGACATCATCACAAAAACAGTTAATCAACGCTAGCGGGCGCCTCATTTCCCCGCGCGAAAGATTCATTGCCGACCTAAAAAACCCGGCAATAATGGACGTGCAGATCCCCCGTGCCGAAATCCGCGCGGCGGCAGAAAGCATTTCCTGCCTCAAGCCCCTTATCGATACCACGGACACAGAAAGGAAGATCATTGCCCACTTTGCCGTGCTTGGCATGGAAAACCACTGGAAAGACATGATAGAAGATCTGGACAAGCTGAAAAGCGGGGAATGGAAGCTTCGAAACCTGAAGACTGGCCAGCTTGAGAAAGCCACGAAAGAGAAGATAATCGAGATATACACCGATTACGAAGCCTCGAAAAGGAAGGCATTTTGCACCTGCATAGGGAACGAATGCGAAAAGAGCGTGGGAAACAGCATGAAGAACCGCAGTCTCCAGATGATATTTGAAGAGAATGGGATGGACTTCCTTGCGGCTGCCAAAACGGCTATTGACGCCAAGAAAGGGCGGATAAACGCGCTTGATGTGGGCTGTGGAGACGGAACCGCGCTTTACGAACTCAAGCGCGGGCTTGGGGACAAGATAGTGACGCGCGGACTTTCCCTTTTTCAGGAGACTCAGGCGCCTCTTGATTATTCCTACCATCTGAGCGCCGAGATGATGCCCGACTTTTTCAAGGGCAAATTCGACCTTGCGCTGTCCAACAAGACAATCCAGTACACCGCCCTTCCCCACCTTGTGCTTGCCAATATTGCCGAAAGCCTTGCAAGCAAGGGCAAGGCAATGGTGGGGTGGATGGAAGGGCAGTTCGACACGATGTACAAAACCGGCGTGAGCGCAAGCGGGATATACGAGTATTACTCGCGATTGCTAACGAATTCCATCAGCGGGACAAAGGCAAGGGCAATCAGGAAAGGCCGCGTTGTGGAAGGCGAGCTTCTTCTCCACGGGTCGCAATACGACAAGGCACGCTCAATCGCGCGCGCACTCTCCTACCACGACATCAACTGCTTGACCGCGCTTGCCTACTGCGCAGAGCTTTCGATAATCAATGCGATGCCCGAGTACAGGCTGACTGTGGAGAAATACGCGGGCGAGCTTCTTGGCGAGCTGCCCGAGATAATCACGATAGAGCGGGTTTAGCGCGCGGAAGAAGCAAAAAGGGGTGCAGTTTTGCAGGGCAAAACTGCCGTGGCAAAATGCACATGGTCAAAGCGGAGTGGATTGAGACATGCGAATTCGGAGTATAAAAATAGGTTAAGCGCGCGCAATAAAACAGCTAGGCCCATCTTTTCCAAATTCATCCGCAAAAAACACGAATTTGCCGCCGTTTATTAGTTGCTCCCATGCGCCAGAAACATTTGTTGTGCCGGCCTCGATTATGATTATTGGAATCCCGAGGGCGCGCATGCGCCCGTTCAGGTGCGAGGCGAATTCGCGCTGGATATCGTAAACATAGAGGACGATTGCGCCTGCATTCGAATACGCTTCAAGCGGGATGTCTGCAATGGACCGTATTCGGTCTATACTTGCGAGGAAAAGATAACCTTTGTTGGAGCGGTTATGCGCTATGAATCCCTGGTTCCTGGCGAATTCCTCCGTATCAATTCCGAAAGGCGCGGATTGCCACAACACCGTCTTATCCGTGACTGCTGCAGCTGTCCCGACAACATTATTGCCAAAGTAGAATATTGATTTGGCATCCACGGCGGGCGGCTGTACGCCCTGTATGGGGTGCTGCTCCCATTGGACATACGTCCAGGTGTCCTTGCCAGAGATGTTGCTGCGCACCGCCTCAAGCGAGCACGGCCCGCCAAGCTGCACCAGCCCGGAGGCGCATTTGTCAAACCCGTAAAGCACATGGTCTTTGCAGGGGTAATTGAATCTCTCTTCGGAAATATGCATGCCATTGGATCGGTCTGGATTGTAGAACCCGTAGCTGTATTGGACGAGCATCTGGCCGTTGATTTTCCCAAGGAAATTTACCGATGTTTTGGGCCCGGGAAGGGATGACTTGAAATCGAGATACGCCTGCATCAGAAGCATGCCGAAATCCTCGGTTATGCCCTTGAACTCCTTGAATGCAATCACATCGCGGTGGAATTGGCTTGCCAGCACCCTTTTCACCGCATAAAGGAACTGTGTCCTGTCATAGGCTACACCGCTGAAGCCCAGCCCCATGCTCGTGCCCCAGGGGTCATCGGCGCGCACATAGACGGAAGGGGACGCAAAGCCATTCTTGGGAAACCGATAATATTCCGAAAGCAGCGCATCCTCCTCGCTTGGCTTGAACGGGGTTTCGCAAACAAGTTTCAGGGCCTTTTCCCCCCTTTCGCCGCGCGCGCCCGAGCGGCCTATGAATTCGTTGAAAAACGCCCGTGTGAACGCGCTGTTCGGGGCGTAATTGAAGCCGGACTTGACCGCATTTTCCCTGGCGTTCCGCACGCCCATTGTCTTCTTGTTGGGGCTTCCATCGCCAATGGTTTTGTCTGCAAGCATATAAACGGAAAATGGGGTAATAAGTGTTTAAAAACCTATAACTGTGGCAAACGCGCGAGGGGGCTGCCGCCTTTTTCCTTACCCCTAGTTGGCGGTGGGGTGGCGGAAATCGGCGCACATCGCAGGCATGAATACGGCTGCGCTGCCGTTGCCACCGCCAATCTTTTACGTCTTTTCGCCCCAATCTAACCTGGAGGTGCCCCTCATGCCTAGTTCTTCCGAAAAAGGCGTGTTTCCCTACTCTTTCGGCTGGCTGCCTGATTTGCCCGACGCGCGCGACTACACCAAAGACACGCCCGCAGTCCAAAAACTCCTTAAATCCCCCTCCAGCGTGCCAAAAACCGTGGATTTGCGCGCCTTCTGCCCGCCAATCTGCAACCAGGGGCAAATTGGCTCCTGCACCGCAAACGCCGCAGCCGCGCTCCTGGAATACAACCTCAGGCGCGCGCAAGGAAAGGATACGCCAACCTCGCGCATGTTCATCTACAAGTGCACGCGCGACCTGATGATGGCAAAGGGCGACTCGGGCGCATACATACGCACCACAATGGGCAGCCTCGCGCTTTTCGGCGCGCCCCCTGAAAAATACTGGGGCTACGATGAGGACATCGACCGCGCCCCGCCCGCGTTCTGCTACTCCTTCGCGCAGAATTACCAGGCCATCTCGTACTTCCGCTTGGATGAAAAGAGCGTTGGAATCCCTGTGAAAGACAAAAGCGCGATATTAACCGAGATAAAAAGCACTCTCGCGCAGGAATTGCCGGTGATGTTCGGTTTCCAAGTTTACGAATCAATACGCGACGCGAACGATGGCAAGATTCCATATCCCGCGCGCGGTGAAAAAGTAATCGGCGGGCACGCGGTTCTTTGCGTTGGGTATGATGACAATTTAGCAATTGGCGCGAGTACGGGCGCGTTCCTCATCCGCAACAGCTGGGGCGAGGCGTGGGGCGAGAAAGGGTACGGCTGGCTGCCGTATGATTACCTGCTTGCGGGATTGGCGCAGGATTGGTGGGCGCTGGTGAAAGCGGAGTGGATGAATACTGAGGAGTTTGGAGTATAAGGAAGCGGTGAGGTCAGGGGTTTAAATTTTGTTATTTTATGAATCAGGAGCAGGTTGTATGTCAGACTACAAAAGACAGCATTACGTTCCTAGATTCTACTTACGGTTATTTTCGAGTGACAGAAATTTTATTTATGGCTTTAATATAAAACAGAACAAATTTTTTCACGGACCCATACAAACAGCTTGCGCTGACCCATATTTTTATAGTAAAGATAGTGAAATAGAAAAATCGTTGGGTCCTTTAGAAGCAAAAGTTTCAGAATTAATAAGTAGGGTTATCACTACTAAAACACTTCCTACTACTCTAGAAGATCGATTTTTTGTATATAGTTTTATGATGCTACAACACGGAAGAACTGCTGCTGCAAAAGATTCTGCAAAAGAAATGACAGCCAAACAATCAGAAATGATTACTACTGCATTCAAGACTACGGATTTTAAACTCGTTTGGGGCGCAGATCATCTATATTCGATGTTAGTAGCATTTACAGCTACGCCGCTAATAATTGATTTAACACCCGTATTATTGATTAATAATACTAAGAAACGTTTTATTACCAGTGATAATCCAGTAGTTTTACACAACACCTGTTTTAATGCAATAAAAACGCATGGAACAAAGGGGTATCAGTCGCGTGGTCTTCAGATATTTTGGCCAGTTTCTTCATCACTCGCTATTATGTTTTATGATCCAGAATGTTATACTGTGCTGAATTCAAATGGAAAGGAGGTTGAAGTAAACTCAGAAAAAGATATACTTGCTCTAAACGCACTTCAATATCTATATTGCAGGGAAACCGTTATTTTTGAGAGTAATGAAGATGAGGATCAAATAAACTGGATGAATGACGTAGTTAAACCTTTACGAAAAGAGAAAACACAGGTTAGAAAAAAATATCCTCATCCATTCAAACCAAACTCCGAAATCCATCATTTTTATGATCAAAATTTAGATTTTGATTTGCAACTTAGCTTTATAGATGTTAAAAAAGGAGCGTTATCAGGAGTTAGAAACAAAGAGAACATAGAGAAATTTAATGATTTTTTTAATCGAATTATGGAACATAATAAGAAAAAGTCTTGATTGTTCAGAAATAGAAAGAAGACTGATAAAGGTTTGGGTTGAAATCAAATCGTATGGTTTTTAGATTATCAAAACTATCACTTTTTGAGCATCCATTTTTGGGTAATCTGGTACTCAATTTTTCTAATCAAACTATTAATGAGACAGCAGTTGCGCCGTTTACAACTTTAATAATAGGTCCAAATGGAACTGGGAAAAGTCAAATTCTTAGGGCAATTGCAGATATTTTTAGGGAAATCTCCCAAGAAATGAATAATAAACGACAGAAACGTCTCATTTATGGATATAATCTTGAATTTGTCGTAGATGGAGTTACATATTGCGTTGATAATCGTTTCCTTTTTGATTCAGATCTGGACTCAGTTAACACCAAAATCAGGGAGCATAACAACACTTATCCGTATTGGCCCCACATCGAAGAGATTAATAATCCTAAAGAATTTTTCAGTTTTAGGTTAAGAGAGAACGACTCAGAATATACTAGATTTGAACCAAAGGAGCTGGCGCATACTATAAAAAACACAAATGGAAGAATATATATCTTGAGTTGTGTTGGTGCACGAACTCATCTTGTGTTTGTTAATGGCCAACGTGCTCAGCTTTCTAATATAAAACTTCCAATAAAAATTTTAGCAGCATCGTTTATGTTAAATGATAAGTTTCTATTTTCAAAAGAAGCAGGTAAAGAAAAATCTGACATTTATCACTATCTTGGTATTCGTAGTACCCGAGGCTCAGCGAGTACACGAACATATATACGGAGGGTGGTTGAGAACATTATCGCGGCATCAGATGATGTTATCTTCCTTCAAAATCTAAACGAAATGCTACATTTCTTGGAGTTTAAGAAATCGTTCAGAATACTGCTTAATTTACGTTTTAAGAAGATATTTTTCAACAATAAAGTAAACGAAGGTACGTTTAGATCGTTCTTTGAAGATTGGAAAACGAGCCGACCTAGAAGAAAAACCATGCCTTTTAGTGTAAATTATTTTAAAACACTTTCTAAAAATGAAGTCGAAGAACTCGTCGATTTTGTCAATGGCACAGTTGGGCCAAGAATATCAATGGTCGGGCACGCATCCTATTATGATTATGATTTGTTGGACCATAAAAATATTGATGCAAAAAAATCAAAAAACGAATTTGAGTTAATAAAAAAATTAATGAAATTGGATTTGGTTTCATATCCACAAATAATGTTAAAGAAAGAAAAGGCATTTGATCTCGAAGAAAGCAGCTCGGGCGAATATCATCTTATTGCTACACTTACGAGCATTATGGCAAATATTTCTAATAAATCCTTAATATTAATAGACGAACCTGAAATCAGTTTCCACCCTAATTGGCAGATGAATTACATAACTATCATGAAAAAAATATTCAAAAACCATGCAGATTGCCATTTTGTTATCGCAACTCATTCACATTTTATGGTTTCTGATCTGCAAAAAGAGAGTTCATCAATAGTCGTCTTGAACCGAAACCATCTGAATAAAATTCTATCAAAAACATATGGTGAAAATACATTTGGATGGACTGCGGAAGATATTTTGTACAACGTTTTTGATGTCCCTACAGTTAGAAATTACTATCTTGCCGAAAAGGTTGGCAAGATATTGGATATGATTGGCGAGAGAGAACAGAACGTGGAAAAAATAAAAAAAGCAGTATCCGAGCTAAAAGAAATTCATTTAAATCTCAAAGATATAGATCCGATGAAAGAGATTATAACGAAACTGATTGAGAGGTATGGTTAAGATGCCATTGATAACACAGTCATATATTTTTACTAGTGATGAATTGCAGTTAACCACCAATATTGTTGATGGGGGCGATTGGAGTAAAACAGCATTTAAAACTATAAAAGAGAAAATAAAAAATCACCTAATGACTGAACAAAATGGCACGTGCCCTTATTGTAGATTAAGAATATCTCAAGCTACCAGTTATTTGCCAATCGAACACATTGTGCCTAAAACCAAACACCCAGTGTTTATGTTTGAACCAAAAAATCTGGCAGTTGCATGCGAGGTATGTAATACTGAAAAAGGTGATGCGGAGGTGTTAGTAGATCCTCTAGTTACCATTTATCCTACAAGCGGGCAGCATTTTCTAATTATACATCCACATTTTGATAATTATGATGAACATATATGCGTTGATGATATTTTTCTAAAACCAATAACTAAAAAAGGCGAAAAGACAATTAAAATCTGTAATCTTTGCCGACCCAAAGTTGCTGAAGAGAACGCCAGAGACAAACAAATCATCAAACAAAGTCACATTCATAGCTTATCACTTAGATTGGCAAAAGAAAACGACCCCAACATACAAAAACAAATTCTTGATTTTCTTTAGATACTGGATGAAATGTTTTCGAAATATACTACAATAATGTGTTAGCGTTTTTTTATCCTACCAATTCTGTCAAGCTCGTTTCTCAAATTCAGCAGCTTCTGCCCTGTGCTAGAAATAGTCGTGCCAGCAGACGAAATTATCCCGATGCCCTTGAAAAAGTCGCGGACGGCGCCCATTCAAACCACCCAAGAAAGATAGGGGAAGAAAGGCGTAAAAGGGTAACGGAAACGGCGTAAAGGCGGGTGGAGACGCGGGAAATGGTGTGCAAATAAGAAATTCATTCTGAATCCTGAAGCTTCAGAATATCTTTCAAAATGATGTTGATTGAAGCAATGTCTTTATCGTCAAGCTGCCCGATTTTTTCAACGAGCCTGTTTTTATCCAATGCACGGATTTGGAAAACTAGCGCAATTCCGTCCTCTTTGAGATTGTTTTTTGCAGAGGGGGAGATGCGAAGCGTGAATTTGAACCGCTCGGAAGTCAACTCACCTGTCATTGGAACTGCAACGATCAAATCCGCCTGCCCGATATCGGCGAGGACGATGGCGGGGCGCCGCCCTTCTTGTTCATGCCCCATTCCTTTTGGCAGGTTTGCCCACCAAATCTCCCCTCTAAGCGGATGATGCATTTTTTCGCCTCAGGCCCCTTCCCATCGCTTGAACTCATCTTTCATTTTCTTGAGTTCCTCCTGCGTCGGTTTATAGACTAAGGCTTTTGCACGGTTTATGCCTTGAACAAACTGCGTTTCCGAAAAGAATGGCTTAGCGTCCTTTGTCTTTAATGTGGCTACCTTCGCATCATTGCCACACTGTTTGAAGAAAAAGGCGTAGGCTGCGGCAATTTCAAGCACGGCGGGGTCAGGAGTTTGCCCCATCTCTCGTTTATATTCTTCCAATATTTCGTGCTCTTTCTCAGATAATTTTTCGCCGCCGGAAAGAGCTTCGAACTCTTTTTGGTGCTCGTACAAGTCGTCAGTAAGCTTGGGCGAATAGGTACCGCGGACATAGAAATTGAAGGGATATTCCATTTTCATTCCCATGGAGGCTAGAAGATAAACTGTCTTCTGGACAATCAGCTTGGATTGGAAGCTAGTCAGTTTTGGCTTTATGTCCAGTTCCTTCAGGCAAGCAATTACTTTCTCCCAATTTCCCATGTCCATCCCTCCCTTTTTCCCATTTTTGCAGCCAGGTCGCTAGGGCTGCAAAATCGGCTCTTCCTTGCGCCGTGATTCCGTATCCTGTTTCCTCAAATTTGAACAGCTCTACTTTCTGCTCGCGAATGTACCCCATGCTTGCCAGTATCTTCAGGTTGGAATAAAGCACGCCATCATTCAGCCCAAGCAACGCCTTGAGCTCCCTGAAGGTGGCAATCTCGGCTGGTGGCAAATCGCTCAAGGCAGATAAAATGAGAAGACGCGGAAGCAAAAATAGCTTCTGGTTTATCACCTTGGACTCTGCCGCCAGTTCCAGCAGGGTAGGGCACATGGTACTTGTATTGGAGGGGAACCTTTATAAATATGCTTAAACAGATTATATCAAAGTTCTTTGCCAAGGAGCAAAGTCCGAGACAGGTCCGAGGTGAATAACAATGGACAGGTACCGCAGCGGCAGGATTGCCGAGGGAAAAGTAGCACGAGACATGGCTGACAAGGGGTTCGGGAACATCCGGCAGAGCGCCGGCAGCCGAGGCCCGGCAGACCTTTACGCGAAAAAAGACGGCGTGAAGTATTACGTTCAAGTGAAGAGCAACAGCGCGCGGCTGGACAGCGAAGGCCGCCGCGACCTGAGGCAGCTCGCGCGCGACCGCGGCGGGGTGGCGGTGTCAGTCCACCGCGAAGAAGGGAAAAACCGCTGGCAGTTCCTCGGGAACTGGAGCAGGAGGCGATGACATGGCAGTTGACGCAGTATTTCATTTCATAGCCTCAAACCCTGCCACAGCACTTATTTGCGGCGGGATACTCCTACTAGTGGCAAACCCAGTAACCAAAGCAATAAGCCCTGCAATGGATTATAGCGGGCTTGGTGTGCTGCTTCTGGGCTTGGGCGTGGTGCTCCACTTGCTATGGATGTTCAAGGATAGAATTTAGGAGGTGGAAGCATGGAAGAATGGCAACAAACGGTAGTAATAGCAGTGATTGCACTCTTTATAGGGGACATAATACACCCGATCGGAATAGTCAACGCACTTGCTAACCCTCCTTACCTTAGCGTGCAAGGCGACGGGAGCGCATTAACCGTTGTCCTTAGGAACAGGGGAGACGTAGCAACACAGATGATGTATAGAGTTACAGCGGATTCAGAAAGCATCCATTTCGCCCCTTCAAATGATACAACTGATACTGTGAGCGTTCATGATGAACGGGTAAAGGACTTTATAGCCAGCATAGATGGGCCGGATGGGAGCTACACGTATGTTGTGCATGCATATGTCAACAGCACCCATGGTTGGGATGAAGTCGCCAATGAGACGCGAACACTCCCAAAGAAGGCGTAGCTATGGACGAGCCAAAGCTAAAGAAAATTGTCTTCAATGATACCCAGTACATGGCTACTTCAAGAGATGGCATTATTTTTGGAGATAGGACAGCAAACGGCGCGCACACCACCATGCTCTTCAAGGAAAACCGCTTGACCGTTCACCACACAGCTTCAGGCCAGCATGTTAATCTTTTTGGAGCAGACACGAAAGAGATGACCCAGGAGTTTGCAGCGGCAATGGAAGAGTTCGTTTACTCAACTTTATCAAAAAAAGCACCAACCCACATCTATCCCATTGCAATAAATCGAATTTTTGAGTTCACAGTGCGGGGCAGAATCGCATATTGTAAAGTCGCTTCGTCCTCTGATTACATATTGCCAAGGGTAGATTTTGAGAGCTTTATGGATAGCGAATTTTGCTGGGGGCTGTCTCGCAACGACGAATGGTTGATAAAAGGCCGTCTAGGGCTTCATGTCATTGCCATGCAAGACCTAAAGCGCCTAGGTAAGAGACTGGAAAAACTCGCATTTTTCAAGGCTTTGGAGATTGGAATAAACAGAATTTGAGTTTGTGGGGCGGCTGGATAGGCCAGCTATTTACGTACAAACCCAGTTTCTTATCCTGAAGTTTGTTAGGGCGCTTGCATAGCAGGGCGCCCATCTTCAAGGAACATGCCACGCGCCTTTCCACACACGTCTCAGAGGATATAAGGAAAACAAGGAAGATAAAGGTTTAGGTGGAAATAGACCATAATCTATAGATACTTGGTTGTTTTTGGTGTGTTTATGACAAAAATCGAAAATGCTAGAGGCCGAGATCCAAAAACCGGGCCATCAGGATATGAACGTCTGTTTGGAATACCTGCATTGGGGCAGTTAATTAGTAAATGCCAAGCAGCAGTCATATCATCTGGTAATGAGCTTGAGACTATTATAGAAAAGAAAATCACAAATACCAAAGGCATTGCAATAGGTAAAATAAATAAAGAAAAACGTGTTTTCAAGAACGCCAAAAAAGATGCAAATGGAAAATTTCATGACGTTGGCGTTGATGTAGTTATCGATAGAGATAGTAAAATTAAACTGATTGAACTTAAAGACGGAGATGTTTTTGATGTTAAAAAGATAGCTGGCGAAGTTGAATCTTTACAGTTTGCCAGAAATTTCTTAGCGGCTCAAGGTAAATTTAAGAAAGAAGACATAAGCATTCATTTTTGCAGCTTTAATCAAACCGATAAAGAACACATATATCGTGGTGCGAAGGGTCTATTGCCAGACGGTTCTGCAATGAGTGGAAAGGAACTTTGTGATTTGCTTGGCTTAGACTATCAACAAATTATTGAAGAGAGAAAACAGGAACAGCCCGCCAATCTTGAGTATTTCCTTAAAGAACTTGTGAAAATCGAAAGCGTTAAAGAGAGATTGACGAAATTGCTTTCAATTTCTTAAAAATTGTATATTATCAGATGTTCGGTTTCTCGCACATTTCTTCCACGAACATTATAGAGATAACTTTTATCAAATTTCTTAATTTTTATTTTATCATGTCCACTATATAGTTTGAAAATTAGAGGCGTATTTTTTATGATTAGAATAAACTTTGCTTTTAGACCAATGATTAGCTCTGCCAAACGTTTTTGGTCTTCAGATGTAAATGGGTTAAGGTCATATTCACTAAAATCACTGTCATATGGAGGATCAAAAAATACGAAGTCATTTTCACCAAAATTATGTTTCTTGAAAAATTCGGCAAAATCAAGATTTTCTATTGTAGTGTTCTGAAATAAGCGGTAAACATCGTTTGAGAATATGGCATCAACTTTCTTTCTGAAGTTTTTTCGATTATATGCTATGCCGCCATAAGGTATGTTAAAATCTCCTTTTGAACTAAAACGAAACATTGATCCATAGCAAAACTCACGTATAAAGTAATAATTTGCCATCTTTTTGGCTTCGGGAAGTTTCAAAGCACCTGAGGCGCTTTTATTGAGGATTTCTCGGAAATACATGTAAAACCCACTTCTAAGCGCAGTTTCAATGTGTTCTTTCATTTCATCATTATCAAATGTTTTGTTTCCATCATCTTCAATTTTCTTTATCCTTTTCATCTTAGAAAATAGGTTGTCATCAATTTTATTCAAAAAATCTTCTGAATTCAGACAAAAATTATTATTTGAAAGCAGATGTAGTCTGCCATTATTTGTTTCAAGAATTTTACCTATCTTAGTTCGTATTGCTAACTCGTTTGCTTCTCCTGATCGATAGGTATGGTAAAGGGAGAGAAAGTCATTTGAAATTTTATTGGTGATCTCACCTAATAGCCCCCACCTTTCAACATACTTATACAGCTCTTCTTTAAACGCCTCGCGATCTTTTTCACCCTTCACAAAACGGTAAAAATCCATGAGATCGGTACTAAGGTCGTTTACTATAGCATGTTTAGGCATTATTGCAAAAAAGACCCCCCCGCCGCCAAAAAAAGGCTCAACGTAGGTGTCAAATGTGGGTATCATCTCCTCTATGTGCTTGAATTCACCTGATTTTCCACCAGTCCACTTTATCAGAGGTTCCACTATAATCCCTTCGTCGTTTTGAGAGTTTCCACTGGCATCCTACCCTGTGAAGGTTTATATTCTCAACTTGAGGTTGTTTTGATGGTGCATTCGTATGGAAAGCATCGATGCCGTTGTAAATAGAGTTCTCTGTGATGATGCCTTAACTAAGCTTAAGGAACTGCCTTCTAATTCCGTAGACTTAATATTTGCAGATCCTCCCTACAATTTACAGCTAAAAAACGAACTTTGGAGGCCCAATTGCACCAAAGTTGATGCTGTGGATGACGACTGGGATAAATTTTCCAGCTTCAAAGAATATGACGCTTTTTGTAAACAGTGGCTTACTGAATGTCAAAGAATTTTAAAGGAAACAGGAACAATATGGGTTATTGGGTCTTATCACAATATTTTTAGGGTTGGCACAATTATGCTGGATTTGGGGTATTGGACGCTCAATGATGTTACGTGGGTAAAAACAAACCCAATGCCAAATTTTAGAGGGGTTCGTTTTACAAATGCAACCGAAACCCTCATATGGGCAAAGAAAAACGAGCAAGCCCGAGGATATACATTCAACTACTCGCTTATGAAAAAATATAACGATGGACTCCAGATGAGAAGTGATTGGTATATTCCTATTTGTAATGGAACTGAACGGCTTAGAGATAAAAATGGTATAAAGATACATTCAACACAAAAGCCCGAGAAGCTTCTCGAGTATGTAATCCTAAGCTCGAGCAAAAAAGGCGACATTGTTCTTGATCCGTTTGCTGGAACAGGTACGACAGGCGCAGTAGCAAAAAAGAATGGTCGACAATATATTCTAATCGAAAAAGACGCGTACTATTGTAAAATAATTGACTGGCGACTAAAGTCAATAAAAGAAGTTGATTTTATGACAAATAACTCTGAAAACCAAAAAGAAGATAGAAAAGCCAATAAACAATTAGATTATTGTAGTTTTGAACGAAAGATGACTATAGAGTTATCTCCTCTACACAAATGAAATAAGCGAGTTAAGAATATATTAATGGTCGCGAAAACCAAGATGGGGGGTACACATGTCAAAAAGCCAAGATTCCGGTGACGCAGGCGAAATTGAAGTTATTAATAAGATCCACTGCCCAAACTGTGGAAAACACCTAATGAAACTTCCTAAAAACTATCCGCTCTTTGATATTCAATGCACTGGCTGTTCGTTTAGGGCCCAGGTTAAAACAAACAACTGCAAGCCAAAAGACGAGATTTTTGGAGCTGGTTGGGTTGTTTTAGAAAAGGTCCTCAAGTCTGGCTATATGATGCCTGCGCTGATTGTGAATTTTAGGTGGAACGAAAAGGGTGCAAAGAAACAGTCGATATTGTTTTATCCATTTGTTCCAAAAACTCATTTGAAGAAGAGAACGCTCTCATCAACAGCGCGCCGGGCAAATTATCAAATGTTCAATTATATTGGACTAAAAGCGCTGCCTAAGTTTGTACTTTACAAGAAAGGGTGAAAAAATGGGTTCTGGAGTAGGGGGCGGAGGAAGTTCTATTGGAACCGAACAGAGACTTGATGATGTAAAGCAATTATTGAAAGCTTCAAGTAATCAGACAAATGCGATAATAGTTCTTGCAGCAATAACTCTTGTAATTGGGATAATTCAAATACTAATTATGAAAGGTCTAATTTAGTCTCCGACTTCCATCATCTTTCCCGCAACTTTAGAGGAGCATGGAGTTTTTTTCTCTCGTTTTTTACTGTTGCTGTGCAACACCACATTAGTGTACCTCGCAAAATCACATCCCGTATTGGTATACCCGAGATACTCAAAACCTAGCAAAAATCATTCTTTTAGGTAGTTTAAGCGCGGAAGCGGGCTTGCGGCATCCCAAAAGTCCGCTCAATACTGATATGATGAACCAGGGAGGGGGAGAGCGCGTTTGCGCGGGGGGTTGGGTTTACTGACACGGGCACGCGCGCGTTTAGTAGCACACCGTGGCGCGGTTATTCATTTTCGCGCGCGGCAGGCGCAAGCTGATGGTTTTTATTTGCTTCCACCAGGAAAATGGATATGGGAAACATTGCCTGCAAGTACGAAGGACACAATATTGGGCGGAGAAGCCGGGACGCACAAATATTGTTTGCGCGCACAATTGAGGAAGCTAAGAAAGATGAATTTTTTGACAACCGCGCGAAAGGGGAAACTTTCTATGGCGCAGCAGGCTCGCGCAATGGCGTGGGGCTGATTGCGTACATTGGCAAGGATTCCAAATTGCATTTGTCGTGCAGCAATGCGCGCTGCCCAAAAAGGGCTTTGCTCGGAAAATGCACAGCTGAAAGAGCGATGGGCCTGCCAGCTAACTTGCAGCCTGAAGAATAAGCTATTTTTTCCACCCAGGAAGCTAGCCTTCGCGCGCAAGAAATGCCCTTTGTTGAAAGCTTACGTCGAATGGGTTTTCTCGTTCTAACAGAGTGTTGGTTTTGCTAGCAGATTAGTTCTATTGATGGTTTTGCTTGTTGTAGTGGAATTAATGTTTTGGCGCGCGAGCTCCAGCGCCACCTGCCCAAGCAAGCGGGCGCGCAGTTGCGCAACTCAAACGCTTGCGGTTTTGGGAACTGCGGTTTGCTGCGCGTTCATCGCGCTGCCGATTATGCTCACCATCGCGCGCGTGTTCATGTCAAACTCATTGGGCACGTCCAATGTGGCATGGACATAGAAAGTCGGGCGGGACACCGCGAAGCTCATAATCGAGTCAATTATGCCCTTAGGCTCGCGATAGGCAATGCCGTCGGGAACTGTAAGCTCGAAGGGGAAAGTCTCGCCGCGGTTGTACGTTTTCTCGCCGGAAAGCCGCTGGCGCACCTGGAAAACGCGCTCAATATATGAATGCTTGCCGGACCGGCGCCTGACTTCCCCGTAGAATTCCACGCGCAGCTCGCGCGCCTTTTTCGGCTGGTTGGGCTGCAGGAATATTGTGCCCGTGATTTTCTGGCCAGAGGCAAATGTGTTCCCGGCAAGATGAAGCTCAAGACTGCCTTCAGCGATTCCAAATACCATAATTTCACCCCGTTAAATCATTACAGGCAGCGCATACATCAGAACGTTCCAGATTGAGAACAGCACGAGCGCGCCAGCCGCATCGCTTGGTTTCCAGCTGAAAAGAGGGCGCGTGCGCGGGTTGTTGATTATTTGCGTTTCGTTCGGGCCTGCTGGCGGCATTTGCCCGCTTGATTGCATGTTTGTCTTTATCATGCGCGCAATGGCATCGTTTGCCCCGAAATTAGGGTCGGAGAGGGCTGTGCGCACCCATTCGTCGTGCCTGCGCTCGGCGCCTGGGAACGCGCGCCTAAGCAAGCCGCCCGCCAATGCCGCACCTGCGAAAAGTATTGCGAAAAAACCTACCGCGTATAAGATAGCAAGCCAGAGCATGGCCTTGCGCGGGCTGGCTGCGTCAAAAGCATACCAAAGCTGCTGAAGAAGCAGCAGCGCAAAAAGCACATGTGCAAGCCTGCCTTCGTTGCCGGGCACGCGCGTGAAAATATAAGCAAATGCGATAAGCAGTGGGATTGCAAGCGGTAAGCAAAGGCCGCCGGTTGCACCGAGTGCCGGGTTGCCTTTTGCCAATTCGCCACCCCCGCTCGTTTTTGCGCTGGCGGGCAGGGCAAATGCAAGCAGGAAAGCAAGCGCCAAGGCAATTATGTAGGAAAAGAAATAGTTGCTGAAGCCTTTCATGAGCTCAAGTGTGCCCGAGCCACGATAATTCTGTATAGCAACGGCGGTGAGCGCAAGCGCATTTATCAGAATCAAGAGGGCTGGAAAAAAGTCCATGCTGTGTTTAACCTGGAGAAGTTTATAATTTTGCGCGCTTTCGTCTGGGGCTGGTGTGGTGAATAACTCACCTCGGCACCCCAAGGTATTTCTTCTTTTTTAGCGCAAATCCCTCCGTGGGGGGCACGGAGGTGCCTCCAATGGCAAAAAGGGACTGGAAGACGTATGAGAAAGAACTTTTGGAAAGAAAGAGGAAAGTTGTTGAGTTTATCCTCAGCAGACCGACAGTAGATGAGGTAATAAAAGAGCTGGACAAGCTCAACAAAAAGAAGAAGGGCAGGAAATTTCAAGTTCCCAAGTCTGTCCTCCTTCTTTTCCATTTTTTGAAGCAGATTTTCAGGATGGATGACAGGACCCTGGCGCTCATGATGAGCGCCTTCATGAACACTCTTCTCCCAAGGCCTACGCCCTTTGACCATTCCACCATAGTGAAAAGAAGGCATGAACTTGACCTGTCCATTCCATCTGGCATAACTCCTGAGAAGCTGAATGGAAAAAGGCTCTACTTTGATGGAATGTGCCTCAGAGTAGGCAGGGGCGGCTACTACAGAAGCAAGAGGTACAAGACAGAGGTAAAATACCTCAGAATTGGACTTTTCACAGATGAAAATGACAAGGTTGTGGATTTTTCCATAGGCGATGAACATGACTCTGAAAAGAGCATGATAAGGGAAAAGCTGCCCCACATGGAAAAAAGCAAGGCAGATGCAGTAGTCATTGATGGGGCTGGTGCCTTCAAGGATTTAGTATATGGGCTTGCCAAAAACAACATAAAGCCAGTGATAAGGGTTAATGACAAGTCTGTTGAGAGCATGATGCGGAAGCCCCCTCCTCATCTCTGTGCAAGGAGGAAAAAAGACATTGAGCTTGCATGGGAAAAGCAGGTCAGAGGGCAAGCAGATTATGACAGATGGAAAAAGGACAGCGGCTATACTATGAGGTGGGTTCATTCAGAAGGAGTGATTTCCTCCTTCAAGAGAATGTTTGGGGAAGAGACATTTGGCAGGACCCAGAAGTCATTGCATGATGAGGTTTGTGCAAAGTTCATGATGTTTGATGGGTGCCTGCCCCAGTTGTGGGGTTGAAAAGAAAGAAACTGGGGCAGCTTACGCCTCAGCCCCCGATTTGCTCACCAGAGCAGTCTGGGGCAATTAACATTACTAATACTCTATTGGAAATACTAGTAGAATAGTGGTAATAGCCTTTTCACATGCAAAATGGGCGCTATAAGCCGGTGCAAATATTGTGTTTCTCGGCGCGCGCTAGCGAATCAACGCCAAAAGAAGACATATCTTTATACGCTGTTATTACCACAGCCCGTCTGCAAGCAAAATGCTTCAGGAATTTACACTTCAGAGGAAATGCTATGGCATCATTCAAGGACCCGTGCAGTTACAATCCAAAAAAGAAGCCCGATGCCAGGCGCAACGACACGCAGAAGCTTCACAGCAAGACATTCAAGCGCGCAGAGGCAAACCCGCGCGAGTTCGTGGATGAAATGGAAGACGGGCCGTTCAGGGGCGCGAGCAAAGCAAGGAAAGAGATAGAGATAACGTCGGTCATTGCCGGGCGGGAAGGCAGGAAAGACGGGCTGAAGCTGATTCTCAAATGCAGCAACTCGAAATGCCCGATGCGCAATCAATTCACCGGCAGGTGCATGGACGAGCCGTCAATGTACGTCCCAGATGAATGGGCTAAAGGCATCAAGAAAGCGGCAAAGAAGGAAAATGCTGCGAAGAACGCAGGCAAGACGGACTGATGACTGATTCTAGCGCCTCATGTAGACCGAGATGCGCGAATTGATGTCGGGCGCCATCGGGATGTCAATGCTCGCGTGCACAAACCAGTTGCGCGGCTTCGGGACGAACAGGTCGTGGATTGCCCCGAAGGTGCCCTGCGCCTCGGACGGCATTGCCTGTGTTGGTATGGCAAGCGAAAAAACGAACACGTCCCCGTCCTTATAGGTGCGCTCGCCGCCGAGCTTCTGCACTGCGCGGTAGGCGCGCTCCACTTTCGAGCCGCGCTCCATCTCGCCGTAGAATTCCACGCGCAGCTCGCGCGCCCGGATGTCTTTTGGCAGGTGGAGCTTGATTTTGCCGTTGAGGGTTTCGTTCGGGGTATAAGTCGTGGGCCCGAGCGTGATTTCTATCTCCCCTTCGCCCAATCCGAAAACCATAGGAACACCCACGGATAGACGCGGATGAAGCTTATAACATTTGTGCCAATAGCGGCGCGCCGCCAGTTCTTCGCCATAGGCATGACCGCAGACTTTTTCAACTTGGCGGGCGCAATAGAGGCATGGACATCATACTCGCTTCAGGCTCGCCGAGAAGGGAGCGCCTGCTTCGGAAAATCGCGCACACCTTTAGCGTGCTGCCTGCAAAAACCAGGGAAAGGCTGCTGCCGGGCGAGCCTTTCCCGCGCGCGTGCGCGAGGCTGGCGCGCGAAAAGGCGCGCGCAGTCGCAAAAAAGCGCCCGGGCGCGGTGGTGATAGGCGCGGACACGATTGCCTATCTTGGAAAGATGAACTGCAGGAAAACCAGCAGCAGGCGCGCTGCGCGCGCAATACTGCTTGCGCTGTCGGGCAAAACGCACCGCGTAGTTACCGGCGTTGCAGTCATTTTCCCGGGAAAAAAGGCGCAGGCTTACTCCGTGCGCGCGGAAGTGAGGATGAAAAGGCTCACGCCGAAGATGCTGGACTGGTACATGGAGACGGGCGAATGGAAAGGGCGCGCGGGAAGCTACGACGTGAGCGGCAAGGGCGCGCGGCTGGTTGAGCGCATAAATGGCGAGAAGGAAACAGTGGTGGGCTTGCCGCTCAAACGGCTCGCGCTAATCCTGAAATGAAAAACTTCCAGAGAAGTTTTTCAGCATTGGAATATAGAAATTCCAATACAATCAAAAAAATAAAGAGTAAAGAAAAAAGGAAGGGAAACTAATCCGCCTTCACGGGCGCAAGCGCGTAGCGCCTGTCCACGAGGACAAAGCCTGATTTTGCAATCGCTTCCACGCGCGCGAACAGGGCGTTCATGGCGACGTAGGAGATGCTTATGCCCGATGCGAACAGCAACCTCTCGAACGCAACCACAGGTATGAGCGCAAGCCAGAACACCGCCGTGCTCGGGAACGCGTAGAGCCAGACCACGCTGCCGATGGCGTGCGCGGTGAACGTGCTTCCAAGCGAGCGCAGGAACAGGTGCTCGGGCAATGCAAGCGCAATCGCGGGTATGAGCCAGTAGAGCGAATAAATCCACGCCTGCGCGCCAATCGGGTGCGCTATGAAGGCAACCATGCAGGCAAGCGACACTGCCGCGCCTGCGAACTTTCCGCGCGCGTATTTCGCAAAATACACAGCAGCGAAGAGCATGGGCGCAAGGCGGAGGATGTTGAGCACGTTAAGCTCCTTGC